>FMJZ01073242.1_pt1 | contig 19809 bp, 18 predicted proteins | sample 1987881 | NCBI WGS metagenome assembly FMJZ01 (sample SAMEA4378227, study PRJEB15110) | soil metagenome | biome: soil; feature: Field; material: Soil | place: India | collected 2015-03-11 | depth 0 m
GATGAAGCACTTTTCACTGCTTTAGCAAAAGGTTGTGATAAAGCAATTAAAATCATTGGCGATCTAACAAACATTCGTTCACCGGAAATAGCGGAAATTTTCACAAAATATCTGAAGGACAACAATCTCATCGATTCCAAGACTTTAATATTATCTGGCTCACAGTCTATTGATGATATTGAAGGGGAATTGGTTTACTACCTGGGTTATAACCTTCAATTACCTGTCTACGGAGTTGTTACAAGTGTCACTTATAACGAGAGTAAAAATAGCGTTGTAGTTTTGAAAGAGTTCTCCGGTGGTCTAAGAGGAGAATTCGAAGTTTCTTTACCTGCTATTTTGGGAATCCAGGCTGCCGAAAACCCACCAAGATATGTTCCGATAGCAAAAATCCGTGGAATTATGAAATCCGCTACCATAGAGGAAATTGAAATCCCAACCGACTTTATTTCCCCAAGAATTTCAATAAACAAATTATTCCAACCTGAAGAAACTGGAAAAGCAACTATGCTTGAAGGTAATCCAGAAGAAATTGCAAGCCAAATAATCAATATTCTCAGTGAGAAAGGACTTCTGTCCTAATCTAAATAATAACTTAACATTAGGTTATTTGAAAACATTAAAATAAAAAAGGAGAAGATGAAATGAAAAATTGTGTAATAGTACTGGTTGAACATCTCAAAGGTTCAATTGTGGATATTACTTATGAAATGTTAGGAGCTGGAAAAAAAATCTCTGATTCATTTAATATCCCTTTAGTTGCCTTAATTTTGGGTAAAGATGTCAGCAAATTAATTTCAAATCTTGGCATCGCCGATTATGTATTAGTTGTTGACGATGAAAGGCTGGAAATGCCCGAACCCCAACTTTCAGCTAAATTAATTGAAACAATTTATAAACAAAAGGAAGCATCTACAATTATTCTCGGTTGTACCAATATAACCTCTGGAATCGGGCCTATTCTCGCAAAGGGATTAGATTTGCCTTTCATTAACTTTTGCAAGAAAATACTCATTTCCGACGGTTCTATTTTAGTTACAAGCCACCTTTATGGCGGAAAAATTCTTTCAGAAATAATGGTTGAAGGTGGAAAAGGAATATTAGGAATTTATCCTGGGTCCTTCCCATTAGAAGAAGGAAAAGCTACTAAAATACCCCAAGTGGAAGAAATTGAAATTTCAGATTTAATCACCGAACCCACTTTCAAACGATATATCGAACCTGAAGTTGGTGATGTAGATATTACAAAAGAGGATATTCTTGTTTCAGTTGGGAGAGGCATTGAAAATATCGACAACTTAAGCCTTGCAGAAGATTTGATTTCTGTCTTAGGAGGAGCAATTGCTGCCTCGAGACCAATTATAGATATGGGTTGGCTACCTTTAACTCGCCAAGTTGGCAAATCTGGAATGATCGTCAAACCAAAACTGTATTTTGCTTTGGGAATTAGTGGTGCACCAGAACACATTGAAGGGATGAAAAATTCCGAGTTGATTATTGCTATAAATAAGGATCCATCGGCACCCATTTTCAATATCGCTCACTATGGAATATGCGGAGACTTGCAGGAAATAGTACCAGTCCTTGTTGATAAACTAAAGCAAAAGTAATTGTTCCTTGATAACTTAATAAAATGGAGATGGACTTATGGACCCAATGGAAATAAATATATTTGGCATTCATGGTACTTACATTCTTTGGTTTTTCACAATTATTTCGCTTTCTTTCTTCCTTTTACGATTAAAAAATATCATCTCGGTCTTTAAACAAGGGAAATACGAAAATCGCTTTGACAATTTGAAATTGCGAATCGCCAACTTTATTAAATATGTCTTGGGTCAAACTAGGTTATTTAATGAAAAAACAATTGGTTTACCACATTTCTTTTTCTTTTGGGGCTTTGTTTTCTATGCTACGTCTTTTTGGTGGAATCTATTCGAAGGACTCTTTCCATTCTTACCTATTGGATATTCCGACGAAATCCCCTTTATTGCTTTTTCCCTAGAAATATTTGGTGTTTTGGTCCTTCTTTCAATCCTAATTGCAGTTGCTCGAAGGTTGTTTTTCCCTCCAAAGTATCTTCAAAAATCTTTTGATGCTTGGTTTATATTATCTTTAATTTCAACTTTAATGATTACCCTCCTACTTGGTCAAGGCTTCAAATACATTGTTGAACCCGTTCCTCTGAGCCCAGTTGGAAAATTTCTCGCATCGTCTTTTTCTGGACTTTCTTCCGACGCCGCCACTAATTTATTCAATGTTATGTGGTGGATTCATACTCTCACTGTTTTATTCTTTTTGGCTTATATCCCATATTCAAAACACATGCATTTACTTGCCTCCCCATTTAATGTATTTTTCAAAGATGACAATAAACCGGCCAATCTTGACATAAAAGATTTTAACGGTGACCCTTCGGAAGGAGCCTCAAAATGGAATGATTTTACATGGAAGGAATTGCTAAACGTTTTCTCTTGTGCTGAATGCGGAAGATGTGATAGAGCTTGTCCTTCTTTGAACTCTGGTTTGGCTCTTTCCCCAAGAAATATTTTGCATCAGATAAAAGAACACCTCTACGAAACCAAATTCCATATACCCGCTAATGGAAAATCGGCTCTAATAGGGAAAAATATTACCAAAGAAGAATTGTGGCAATGTACCACATGTATGTCTTGCATGCAAGAATGCCCTGTTATGAATGAACATATCCCAGTAATCGTTTCGATGAGACGCTTTTTAGTAAATCAAGGAGACGTTGAACAAACTGTCCAAGATACTTTGCAAAAAATCCAACGGTATGGAAACTCATTCGGACAGTCCGAAAGAAATAGAGCAAAATGGACTACCACCCTTGGTTTTAAAATCAAAGATGCACGTAAGGAAGAAGTAGAATATCTTTGGATAACTGGCGACTATGCAGCTTTCGACTCTCGATTACAATCAATTACTCAATTAACAGCAAACATCTTCCAAAATGCAGGCATTGATTTCGGTATTTTATACGAAGCCGAGAAAAACTCGGGAAATGACGTTCGAAGACTTGGAGAGGAAGGCCTATTTGAATACCTAAAAGACAAAAATCTTCAATCATTGCAAAAAGCAAAATTCAAGAAAATCATTACGACCGACCCACATACCTATAACACACTTAAAAATGAATATGGATTGGACAAAATTAAGGATAACGGGAAGATTGAGGTTTTGCATTATACAGAGGTCATCGCCAAACTACTTGCTGAAAACAAACTCAAAGTTGCAAAAAAGCTAGGAATAATAGCTACTTACCACGATCCCTGTTACTTAGGTAGATACAATGGAATCTACGCCCCCCCAAGAAATATTCTAAAAGCTGTCGGTGTTAAGATAAAAGAAATGCCGAGGAATAAGTCTAAAAGTTATTGCTGTGGTGCTGGTGGAGGAAGAATTTGGATGGAAGACAAAATCCCAGCAAAAGAACGACCTGCTGAAAACAGAATCCGTGAAGCAGTTGCTCTGCAAAACGTTGAGACCTTTATCGTTGCTTGTCCCAAAGATATCGTAATGTTTCAAGATGCAGTTAAAACAACAGGTAACGATTCGCGAATTAAAGTTCAAGACATTTCTGAATTAGTGTGGGAAGCTATTGAAAAATAATAAATAAATTAGGAGTGAAGAATCTATGATAATTGAACTTCAAGAAATAAGAAGTGTTACTCTTGAAAGATTACTTGACACTGCAGAAGGTAAACTTATTCTAAGTTGTATCCAATGTGGTACTTGCGTAGGAACTTGCCCCCATGGGGAGTATATGAAATACCCCCCGCGTCGGATTATCGAAATGCTAATCCATGGATTAGTAGATAAAGTGTCCAATACAGATAGTATGTTGAAGTGTGTCAATTGCTATGCCTGTATGGCCAAATGCCCAAGAGGTATACACCTTACGGAAGTCCTACTACCGTTGGTAAAAGAACAAACTATTGGCAAGATTACATCTCTTCCATCTGAATTGCAGAAAGCACTTGAAAATTATTATCGTTATGGCAATCCTATGGGAGAATCTGGACGTAAAAGGGCAAACTGGGTAGCCACAACCTCCGTACCAGTTAGAATTTTAAGCCAGAATCCTGGACCAGTAGATGTTCTTTGGTTCGTCGAAAGTTATCCCTCCTACCACCCGAGGGGACAAGACACTTGCAGGGCAATGGCAAAAATCTTGCATTTTTTAGAAATTGATTTTGCCATCTTAGGGAATGAGGAAAAAAGTGCTGGAGAATGTGGCTTACTTGCTTGGGAATCTGGATTGGCAGAGGCGCTTGTCGACTACAATATTGCTATACTTAACAAATACAATTTTAATCGTATTGTAACCTCTGACCCCCACGCCCTAGACGCCTTCAATTTTAGATACCGTATGTATGGCTTTAATAAAACTGTTACGCACGTGATACCCTTCCTAATGGAGTACTATGACAAGCTTAAACCATTAATGACTCGCCGGCTTAACTATTCAATTACATTCCACGACTCCTGCTGCTTAGGTAGACACAACCACTATTACGAAGAACCAAGAATTTTACTAAAATCCATCCCCGGCATTAAACTTGTAGAGATGTTCCACAATAGGGTCAATTCCCTCTGCTGTGGTGGAGGTGGGGGTGGTATGTGGCTCGATACTTATTTCAAATCTCAAAATATGGAGAGACTTTCTGATATTAGAATAAAAGAAGCTATTGCAACAGGCGCAGATGTTCTCGCGGTAGCTTGCCCCTACGAAATTCCACGATTCGAAGACGCTTTGAAAGTCGCTGGCTACGAGAAGAAAATGGTCGTAAAGGACATTTTAGAATTAATTGCAGAGTCAATGGAGGACTAATTATGAATAATCAAAACAACAATAATGAAATACGAATTGGCGTTTACATTTGTCATTGCGGAACAAATATCGCTGGAACTGTTGATGTAAAAAAAGTAGTAGACTTTGCAAGCGGTTTACCTAAGGTTATCGTTTCGAGAGACTACAAATATATGTGCTCGGACCCGGGTCAGGAAATGATACAAAAGGACATAAAAGAGTTTAATCTCAATCGAATAGTGGTCGCTGCATGCTCCCCATTTCTTCATGAGAATACATTTAGAAATGCAGTTAACCAAGCAGGCTTAAATCAATTTTATTTTCAAATGGTTAATACCCGAGAACAAAATTCCTGGGTCCATTTAGAACCTGATGCAACAACCGAAAAAGCAATTGACTTGGTCCGTGCAGCAGTTTATCGAGTCGCTTATCACAAGCAACTTGAACAAAATAAAGTTCCAATCCATCCGGATGTGTTGGTTGTTGGAGGGGGTATTGCTGGTATTCAAGCTGCCTTGACTCTTGCTAATGCTGGGAAAAAGGTATATCTTGTTGAAAAGGAACCCACCATTGGTGGCCATATGGCAATGTTCGACAAGACCTTCCCAACACTTGATTGTGCCTCGTGTATCCTAACCCCTAAAATGTCCGCTGTAAAAAACCATCCAAATATTAAGTTATGGACCTACTCCGAAGTAGAAAGTGTAGATGGCTATGTAGGAAATTTCAAAGTAAAAGTCAAACGAAAACCTCGCTACATAATCGAAGATTTGTGTGTGGGATGTTTGGATTGCATTGATGCATGTGTTTATCAAGAACCAAGATTTTACGATGAATTCAATTTAGGTCTTTCCAAAAGAAAGCCAGTTTATATCCCATTCCCACAAGCCACACCTCTCCTGGTCGTGATTGACCCGGAAACTTGCATTCAGTTTAAAACTGGAAAATGTAAACAAACCTGTGTGGATAGCTGTGAACGGAATGCCATAGACTTTAACCAAAAGGAACGAATTGAAGAAATTGAAGTAGGTACAATAATAATTGCAACCGGATTTAAAACTTTTGACCCCAAAAGAATTCCATATTATGGTTATGGAACCTATCACAATGTTTACACAGCTTTGGAGGTCGAGAGATTAATTAATTCTTCTGGACCGACCTCTGGAGAAGTTGTACTCCGGGATGGAAGTAGACCAAAAACAATTGCTATTGTACATTGTGTTGGCTCAAGGGACACCAACACTAATTCCTGGTGTTCAAGGGTTTGCTGTCTTTATTCTATTAAATTAGCTCACTTACTAAAAGAAAGAACTGGTGCAGATGTTTATAGTTTCTATATCGATATCCGCACCCCCGGTAAAATGATGGAAGAATTCTATGTTCGAATGAAAGAAGAAGGAATCAAATATTTACGCGGAAGAGTAGCAGATATTTATCCAGATTTAACAGACGAATCCAAAAGAAGACTTATTGTTAAAGCTGAAGACACATTAGTCGGGGAAATAATAAAAGTACCTGTCGATATGGTTGTATTATCCGTTGGCCTTGAACCAAGAGAGGATGCTCAAGACATTAGAAGAATGTTTAATATTACTTGCTCTACAGAGGGATTTTACATTGAAAGGCATCCCAAACTTGCACCCGTCAATACTTTCACCGATGGTATTTTCCTTGCTGGGTGCTGTCAAGGACCCAAAGATATCCCCGATACTGTTGCTCAAGCTGGTGCTGCTGCCGCCGAAGCATTAGCATTAATAGACAAAGGTTACATAGAAATTGAACCCAACACAGCATTTGTAGTTGAAGAAGAATGCTCCGGATGCAAATCATGTGTTCCTTTGTGTCCTTATTCTGCAATCTCTTTCATCGAAGAAAAAGCCAAGGCTTACATTAACGAAGCCTTATGCAAAGGATGTGGCACTTGCGTTGCATCTTGTCCTTCCGGTTCGATCAAACAAAAGTTGTTCGAAGATGAGCAAATTTTCCATGAAATTGTTGGTATTTTGGATTATAAATTGAGCGAGGAGTTGGTATGACAGAGAACAAAAATATTGTATCTTCAAAAGATGAATGGCAACCAAAGATAGTAGCATTTTTTTGCAATTGGTGTACATATACTGCGGCAGATTCTGCGGGAGTCTCTAGAATAAAATATTCCCCAAACATTCGGGTAATTCGGGTTATGTGCTCCGGAAGGGTAGACCCTCAATTTATTCTGGACGCTTTCGCAAAAGGGGCAGATGGAGTTCTCATCGGAGGTTGCCATCCTGGGGATTGTCATTATCAAGAAGGTAACTACAAATGCCTTCGACGGTTTAGATTGCTTAAAAGGATAATTAATTCTTTTGGAATCGAAGATGAAAGGTTACGTCTCGAATGGATTTCGGCATCCGAGGCCGATAAAGTAAGAATTACAGTCAATGATATGGTTTCAAAGGTTAAAGCCCTAGGACCTTTATCATTGCCTAAAAGATTTTTAGTTTGGAACCAAGAAATCAAATTACATCCCATTACCACAACAATGGAGGAGAAGTAGGAAATGGCAGAAAAACCAAAAATAGCTCTTTATTGGTGTGCTTCTTGTGGCGGTTGCGAGGAATCAATAGTGGACCTCGCCGAAGAAATTCTTTTTGTTGTCGATAATGTCGACATTATCTTCTGGCCTGTCGCGATGGATTTTAAGAAAAAAGACGTAGAAAAATACACTGACGGCGAAATTCTTGCATCAATTATTAATGGAGCAATAAGAAGCACCGAACATAATGAAATGGTTCAATTACTCAGAACCAAAAGCAAATACGTTATTGCATACGGGGCATGTGCACACTTGGGAGGTATCCCAAGTCTTGCAAACATGTTTTCAAAAGAAGAAATACTTAATTATGTTTACGGAGACTCCCCTACTGTTGTCCAAACAGAAAGAACACGTCCCCAACCAATATATGAGGAGAATGGAAGGTTACTTGAAATACCCCAACTATGGGAAACGGTGAGAGCGCTCGACCAAGTCGTAGAGGTTGATTATTATCTTCCAGGTTGCCCACCGTCACCCAAACTTTTAAAAAATGCTGTTATTGCTTTACTAACAAATAATCTTCCACCAAAAGGGAGTGTTTTATCCCCGGACATAGCACTGTGTGATGAATGTCCAAGAAAGGACACAAAACCTTTAGATTTACAATTTACTGAATTCAAGCGTCCACACCTTGTTTCGATTGACCCAGAGAAATGTTTCCTTACACAAGGGTTGTTGTGTATGGGACCTGCAACTCGTAGTGGATGCGAGGCCTTGTGTATTTCAGGGAATATGCCCTGCAGTGGATGTTACGGACCAACCTCACGAATAATAGACCAAGGTGCTAAATTTTTATCTTCCATTTCATCTTTAATTAGCGCAAAGACAGAAAAGGAAATTGATGAAATTTTAAATGGAATTCCCGACCCATTGGGGACATTTTATCGTTATGGACTTGCAAAGTCGATTTTGTTTAAGAAAGCGAATTTATAATTTTCAAAACAATTGGAGTAATTGAATATGGAAAAAACGAAAAAAATAACTATAGACCCAATCACAAGGCTCGAAGGGCATGGAAAAATTGAAATTTTTCTCGACACTAATGGCAACGTTGAACATGCATATTTACAAGTTCCGGAACTTCGAGGATTTGAAGTTTTTTGCAAGGGAAGGCCAGCCGAGGATATGCCACAAATAACAAGTAGGATTTGCGGTGTTTGTCCAACAGCACACCATATTGCAGCTGTCAAAGCACTCGACGATTTGTATAAAGTCGAACCAACTCCAACAGCCAAGAAAATTAGAGAGTTGGTTTATAACATTTTTATGGCCGAAGACCACGCATTACATATCTATATCCTTGGTGGACCGGACTTCATTGTCGGACCCGATGCTCCCAAAGAACAACGCAATGTTGTTGGAGTTATTCAAAAGGTTGGACTCGAGATTGGTCGCAAAGTAATTTCTGTGCGAAAAAATTTAAGAGACTTGATTACATATCTAGGTGGTAAGGTTATACATCCTGTTCTTGGGCTACCCGGCGGAGTAGCAAAAGGTATCGCTAAAGATGAACTCCCGAGATTTAAAAACGTTGCAAAGGAATCTCTCGATTTTGCATTGTTCACCTTGGAAGTGTTCAAAAAAATCGTTCTTGCAAACAAGGATTATGTAGATTTAATCACCTCAGATATGTACACACACAAGACATATTACATGGGACTTGTGGACAATAATAATTGTATTAACTTCTATGATGGCAAGCTTCGAGTAGTGGATCCAAATGGTAATGAATTCGCAAAATTCATTGTTCAGGATTATCTTGATTACATTGGTGAACATGTAGAACCTTGGAGCTATGTTAAATTCTGCTTCTTAAAACCTCTTGGGTGGCAAGGCTTTATAGATGGTTCAGAAACGAGCATTTATTCTGTTGCGCCATTGGCCAGACTGAACGCTGCAGATGGTATTTCTACCCCATTGGCACAGAATGCTATGAATGAAATGTACAACACACTTGGTGGCAAACCAATCCATTACACTTTGGCTAACCATTGGGCAAGAGTTGTTGAATTGATTTACGCCACAGAAAAAATTAATGAACTTTTGGACGACCCAGAAATTACAAGCACCGACATTCGCAATATCCCCAAACCTTTAGACAAACCTTCCGTTGGAATAGGAGTAGTTGAAGCACCTCGAGGTACATTAATTCATCACTACGAAACGGACGAAAAAGGTTTGATTCAAAAGGCAAACTTAATAGTAGCAACACAAAACAATTCTGCTCGTATTTCCATGGGTATAGAAAAAAGCGCAAAAGGACTAATCAAGAACGGAAACGTAAATGATGGCCTTTTAAATATGATAGAAATGGCCTTTCGAGCTTATGATCCTTGCCACGGCTGTGCATCACATTCTTTACCTGGTAACATGCCTATTATTGTTACAATCTATGACCATTCGGGAAAAGTTGTTAGAAAAATTAGTCAATGATACTAAAATTTTAACATACCCGTTAAAACTGACATAAGTTTGAGTTAGATGGTCATGGATAAAAAATATATATTATGCATGAGTTAGCAATCGCAAAAGAAATAATAGATATCGTTCGCGATTATCTTCCTAAAGATAAAAGTTATAAAATTAAATCTGTTAAAGTAGAACTGGGAAAGTTCAGCAATATTGAATTCGAAGCTTTAAAATTTGGATTTGAATGCCTTGCTAATGAAACTGAATTGAAGGGTGCAACTCTTGATATCGAAGTTGTCCCTCTTTCCATAAGATGTAAAGAATGCAATTATTCCGAAATTATATCTGACCCAATATTTATTTGCCCAAAATGTAATTGCGAAAACGTCGAGATTACTTCCGGAACCGAAAAACGAGTTTTAGAAATAGAAATCTTAGAATTAGAAAAATAGTAAATAATTAAGGACAATTTATGAGTGTTATCACAATAGAAAGAAAAATACTTGAAAAAAACGATGAGGTTGCTTCATACAATAGAGAAATTTTCAACAAAAAAGGTATTAAGGTTTTAAACCTCGTGAGTTCACCTGGTTCTGGAAAAACGAGTTTGCTTGAAAAGACTATTAAAAGGTTAAAAGACAAAATGCGAATTGCAGTGATAACTGGTGATCTTCAAACAAACTTGGATGCACAAAGAATAGATGCACTTGGTGTTCCTTCCGTTCAAATAATAACAAATGGATCTTGCCATTTGGATGCAATGTTAGTTCGAAATGCTTACCAAAAAATTGAAAATTTTGATTTTGACATACTTTTCATCGAAAATGTTGGAAATCTCGTTTGTCCAGCTGAATTTGACCTGGGAGAAATGATGAAAGTTGTTGTAGCAAGTGTGACCGAAGGAGAAGACAAACCTCTTAAATATCCAGTAATGTTTCGTAAGTCCGATGTACTCATAATAAATAAAATAGACTTAATACCTTACCTTAAAATTTCGGTTGAAGAAATGAAAAACAACGCATTGACAATAAATAGCAACCTCAAAATCTTTGATTGTTCATGCGTTACCGAAGAAGGCCTTGACAAATGGTGTGAATATCTTACAAACCTAAAACTTCAGTAATGTTTGAACGAGTAAAAATAGAAATCAGGGGTACAGTTCAAGGAGTTGGATTTCGTCCTTTTATTTATAAAATTGCAAATGAACTTCTATTAAAGGGATTCGTTCAAAATTCAACTTCCGGAGTTACTATTGAATGCGAAGGTCCGCGAGAGACTTTAGAGGTTTTTATTGACAGAATTCGGTTGGAGAAACCTAAGATTTCTTTCATTTCAAACTTTGAATATTCATTTCTTGAACCAATTGGTTATGAAGATTTCAAAATAGTAAATAGTCGAAAAGAAACAGAAATAAACGCTTTTATTCTTCCCGATATTTCAACTTGTCCAGATTGCTTAAAAGAAATGTTCGACCCGAAAGACCGTAGATACTTATACCCATTTATCAATTGTACTAATTGTGGGCCAAGATATTCAATAATAGAGGAGCTTCCCTACGATAGATGCAATACGACCATGAAACATTTCAAGATGTGCAAAATTTGTGAGGAAGAATACAACAACCCTTTAGACAGAAGGTATCATGCTCAACCAATTGCCTGCCCAGAATGTGGACCTCATATCGAACTATGGGATAAACACGGCAATCTTGTTACTAAATACTATGAAGCCATTATTGAAACTGCTTCAAAAGTTATGGAGGGAAATATTGTGGCAATTAAAGGCATTGGCGGATTTCAATTGATTGCCGATGCATGTGATGATGATGTAGTTAAAAACCTAAGGAAAAGAAAGCATCGCATTGAAAAACCATTTGCTCTTATGTTCCCAGATTTGATTACATTAAAAGAGGTTTGCTTAGTGAATCCAGCAGAAGAAAGGCTTCTCCTTTCTAATGAATCTCCGATTGTACTCCTTAAAAGAAAACCAACCGAAAAAAGTCAACCATCAAATTTAGTTGCACCAGACAATCCTTACCTTGGGGTTATGCTTCCATACTCTCCTTTGCACCACTTGCTTATGAAAGAACTAAAAATTCCAATTATCGCTACAAGTGGAAATATTTCTGAAGAACCAATGTGTGTTGATGAATACGAAGCTCTCGAACGACTTGGAAACATAGCAGATTACTTTTTAGTCCACAACAGACCAATAGCCCGCTATGTTGATGATTCAATTGCTAGAGTTATCCAAGGAAAAGTTATGATTGTTAGAAGAGCAAGGGGGTACGCCCCATTCCCTCTCGAAATCAAAAATCAACCCGAAGATATCAAAACTAAAACAGTTTTTGCTGTAGGCGGGTATCTTAAAAATACTGTTGCAATAAAAAAAGGTGATAATGTTTTTATTAGTCAACACATTGGCGACTTATCAAATGAAAAATCAATATTAGCATTCCAAAAAACTCTTGAAGACTTTCAACAAATTTATAAGTCAAATTCCTCTTTTTTTGTTGCCGATGCTCATCCTGATTATTACTCAACCCAGTATGCCAAATCTAAGTCAAAACATATCCTTACTATTCAACATCATGTAGCTCACGCTGCTTCTTGCCGTGAGGAAAATCAAGTGACTGGAAACGCACTTGCAGTCGTTTGGGATGGCACTGGATACGGAACTGATGGTACAGTTTGGGGAGGTGAATTTTTCATTTGTAATGAGCACTCTTGCATACGCATTGGGCATTTCCGAAAATTTCCATTACCTGGGGGTGAACAAGCAATTCGCGAACCCAGGCGCTCTGCTTTTGGCATGCTTTGGGAAATTTATGGAAATTCTTTTTCTGAAGTCAATATTCCTTTTATCAAATTTTTTAACAAAGATGAAATTAAACTTATTTACAAAATGTTAGAGCAAAAAATAAATTGCCCTTTTACATCAAGCGTTGGAAGGATATTCGACTCTGTTGCTTCCATTTTAAACTTACGGCAGAAAATCAATTTCGAAGGTCAAGCTGCTATGATGCTAGAATTTATTTCAGACTCAAATACAGAAGACTTTTACAATTTCGACATTATTAAAAACGAAATTTTTGTGATTGACTGGGAACCAATTTTGGAAAGCGTAGTAAATGATTTAAACAACGGGAGTCCCAAATCTATTATTGCTGCAAAATTTCATAACACCCTCGTCGAGATTATTCTAACAATATCCAAACTTTTTGCTGAAGAGCGTAAAGTGCTACTGAGCGGTGGTTGCTTCCAGAATTCATATCTTTTGGAGAAAACTATAAAAAAATTGGAAAAACACAATTTTAAAGTCTTTTGGCATCAAAAAATTCCTACAAATGATGGTGGAATTTCTTACGGTCAAATTGCAGCATTAAAATGGGTGGATCAAGATTTTTTTCCTACTAAATAAATTTGTAAATAAACATAGAGGTATTTATGTGCTTAGCGGTCCCCGGGAAAATTATTTCAATCGATGAAAAAGAGGAAGACATTAAAATGGCAAAAGTTAGCTTTGGGGGTACAATAAAAGATGTGTGTTTAGACCTAGTGCCGGAAGCTAAAATCGGAGACTTTGTTATTGTCCACGTGGGCTTTGCTTTGAACACCTTGGACGAAGACGAAGCAAAAAGAATTTTAGAAATTTACTCTGAATTAACCGAAACCCAAGAAGAATAATTTTCTCCCAAATTGAGTATCTTTTAATTTAAGTATTGAACGTTTTCTATGAAATTTGTTGACGAATACAGAGATGAAAAGGTAATAAAAACACTAACCAAAAAGCTATCGGACATCGCTACGAGCAATGTATCGATTATGGAAATTTGTGGTGGTCAAACACACACAATTTTGAAGTACAATCTTGAAGAATTGTTACCACAAAAAATAAATCTTATCCACGGACCAGGTTGTCCCGTTTGTGTAACACCAATCAAACTAATTGATAAGGCTATTCAATTGGCATTAAAACCCAATGTGATTTTAGCTTCTTTTGGAGATATGTTGCGAGTTCCAGGTTCAAATGGTAACTTACTAGCCGCAAAAGCAAATGGTGGAAATGTACATATTGTTTATTCACCAATAGAAGCGGTCGATCTTGCAAAAAATTTCCCAGAAAAAAAGGTGGTATTTTTTTCAATCGGTTTCGAAACCACGGTACCAGCCATTGCTCGCTCTATTCTCTTAGCGAAAAAACAAAAAATTAAAAATTATTTTTTACTTTGCGCAAATATGCTTGTCCCCCCTGCCATTGAAGCTTTGCTTTCAAATAAATCTATTAGAATTAATGGAATACTTGCTGCTGGGCATGTATGTACCGTTATGGGGTTAGACGAATATGAAGTGATTTCTGAAAAATATAAAACACCGATCGTTGCAACTGGCTTTGAACCAATGGATATTATGGCAGGAATACTAATGCTAACGGAGATGATTGAAAACAAAGTTTACTCGGTTAAAAACGAGTATTCAAGAGCAATACGCCCACACGGTAATCTCAATGCAAAAAAATTCATTTTCGAGGTTTTTTCACCCGTAGATAGGGAATGGCGTGGAATTGGAATTATTCCTAATAGCGGACTCCATCTAAAAGAAGAATTTGTCGATTTTGACGCGGAAAATGTTTTTGATTTTGATAATAACATGGAAAATGCATTAATTAACACCAAAGTATGCATAGCAGGCGATATACTTTGCGGTATAAAAAAACCAAGTAACTGTCCATCATTTGGCAAGGAATGTACACCAGAACACCCTTTGGGCGCCCCGATGGTTTCATCTGAAGGGGTTTGTGCTGCATATTATAAATATAAAAAATAACATTATTAAAATGATTATTTGCTTTTTTGACCTTATGAAATTATTAACTTTATATAATAGGAATTCAAGAAGGTATGGAAATTATAGAAGGATTTAGTTGTCCGGTTCCATTTAGCAAATACGACAAAATTCTCCTTGCTCACGGAGGAGGTGGTACTCTGATGCACGATTTGATTGCAAATATTTTTCTGAAGCAATTCGACAACCCATTTCTTAATGTTTTACACGATGGAGCAACATTTGAACTAAATGGAACAAGATTTGCTTTCACAACAGACTCTTTTGTGGTTGACCCTATTTTCTTTCCTGGGGGGGATATAGGTAAACTTGCAGTAAATGGAACAATAAACGATTTAGCAGTTTGTGGTGCAAAACCTTTATACATTTCCTCTGCTTTCATTATCGAAGAAGGATTCTCTTTTGAGGATCTTTGGACAATTGTTTCATCGATGAAAACAGCAGCCGAAATTGCAAATGTAAAAATTGTTACCGGTGATACTAAAGTTGTAGACAAGGGAAAAGGGGACAAAATATTCATTAATACTGCAGGTATAGGAATAGTAAAAAATGGAATAAACATATCTCCCCAAAATTGTAAACCTGGTGACGTTATAATTATCAATGGTAACATAGCCGAGCATGGTATAGCTATAATGGCAAAACGCCTTGGTTTGGAATTCGAAACTGAAATTCTCAGCGATTGTGCTCCTCTAAATGGACTTGTAGAGTCAATTCTTGAAGTCTCCAACAATGTAAAAATGATGCGTGATGCTACTCGTGGAGGTTTAGCAAGTGTACTTAACGAAATAGCTTTATCATCTGGGTTTGGAGTACTGCTAGATGAACTTTCTATTCCTGTTGCTGAACAAGTTAAAGGTGTTTGCGAAATTCTTGGCTACGACCCTTTATACATAGCAAACGAAGGTAAAATTGTGCTTATAGTTGACCCAAATGATTCGGAAAAAGTGCTAAGTGCAATGAGAAAACATCCCCTCGGTGAAAAATCGGAAATAATAGGGGAAATTACCATCGAAAATCCAGGATTAGTCGCCATGAAAACTTCTATTGGTACAAAGCGAATTGTAGATATGCTATCGGGTGAGCAATTGCCTAGAATTTGTTAAATACATTTGGAGTAAACAAAATGAACAATGAAATCTTTATTTTATTCTCTACTGCTGGATTCCTTGGGTTTATCCATACTATTCTTGGTCCCGACCATTATTTGCCATTTATAGCTTTATCAAAAGCCAGAAAATGGTCCTGGAAACAAACCTTTTGGGTTGTTTTCTTATGTGGACTTGGGCACGTCCTTTCTTCTGTTATAATTGGAATTGTTGGTATTGCTCTGGGCAAGACAGTTTTTCATATTACAGCAATTGAAGAATCTCGAGGTGCAATAGTTGGTTGGTTTCTAATAGCTTTTGGTTTTGTATATTCTATCTGGGGATTAAGAAAAGCGTTTACAAAAAAAATGGGGCATCACATACATTTATACTCGAATGATGAAGGACATCACAATGGAACACATAATCACATACATCCTAAAAAAGAAATTACCCCTTGGATTCTCTTTGTAGTATTTGTGTTTGGTCCATGCGAACCGTTAATTCCGCTTATTATGTATCCTGGAATTTCATACAATTACTTAGTTGCTGGGATAGCTTCACTTGTATTTGCAATTACTACAATTGGAACAATGATGCTTACAACTTTTCTCGGTTTAAAAGGAATTAATGTTATACAAACACAAAAAATCGAAAAGTTTATGGAAGCAATTGCGGGATTCACTATTTTCTTATGCGGAATTAGCGTTCAGTTTTTAAATCTTTAAAATCAAGAAACATTTTATGCATTCTTTAACCAAAATTTAATTATTTCCTCCGCTTGATTAAGATAATCCGGAAGTTTGCTTTTTATTTTAGGGCTCAAACCCTCTGAAACATTTAATTGAAATTCTATCTCAATTGCTAATATTTTGATTTCTATCGGTTTGAATAAATCTAAAACTTTACCCAACTCTATTATCTCGGGTAATCCAAGATAATGGGGAGATGCGAAAGGAATAGAACGAAAAGTTTCTGGAAGAAGTTCATAAATTGTACCAACAGGATTTGATCCAGTGGTTATGGAATCCAAAATCAATACTTTCTTTCGGTTTTCAAGTAGATCCAAAATATCTATACCAGTAGTATATACTTTTTCGAAATCCACCCCTTCGGGGAACTTCTCTTTCAAGGCATCTAAAGCGGCAAAAGAAATACCGTCATCACCTAAAATATCATTTCCTATTGCAAGAACAAGTATATCGCTCATTATACTTTAAAGTTATATAAAAAAATCCTGGAATATAAAAGACAAAATAACTAAATTTCTACAAAGTCAAGCAAAGATCTTGACATGTATTACAACAATAGAATAACAAATTACATCGATAAATTGAGCATCATGTGTTTTGTTTGTTTTTTAAAATTTAAAGGAACTTTTTTCTTCGGAGAATTCAAAACAATTTTACAAGATTCAAATTTGCATAAAAAGAAAGGGGTATATTACTTTTTATAAATAACAATAAAGCTGTGTCTTTATTAGAGCTTCTTGAAAACTCTTGTAGTTAAGTGTAACTTTTGTAAATAATTTCAAAAATATCAACTTGGATAAAATTACTAACCAGAAAACTTTACTTTAAGAAAAATTAAAGACTAGCTTTCGTGGGGCTAAGAGGAACATCACTTCAAACTGCTATGAACTTGTTTTGTAACTAAATAAACATCTGGAGACCATTTGAGACTGCTCGTTACCCCGAGAAAACACAGTACAATCAGCAGCATATCTTCATTTTTTGTTAACAACTTTTTCAGTTCTCAAAATATTTTCCAGCTTTTTACCTTTTGCCAACTCGTCTACTAGTTTATCCAAATACCTCACTTTTCTTGTCAAGTCGTTTTTTATTTCCTCAATGCGGTAACCACAAATTACACCTTTTATCAGATTTGCATTGGGATTAAGCTTCGCCTGCTCGAAAAACTGTTCAAATGTTACATTTTGTTGAATTAACTCTTTTAATTTTTGCTCATCAAATCCCGTTATCCATCGGATAACTTGATGTAATTCCTTTATTGTTCTGCCTTTCGTCTGGACTTTTTTCACATAATACGGATAAACAGAAGCAAAAGTCATTTTGGCAATTCTTTCATGTTGTTCGCTTGCTTTGTCCATAATAGTTATTTTCAATTAATTTATTTTACCCAGTTTTTTTAAGAAAAAAATCTAATTAATTTTAACAATCAAACTGAAAAATAATTTCAACTTTACATCTTGATTTTTATTTTGCCTTTCATATTTTTCCAACAATCAACATATTTATTAGAGACTATCAAAATTTATAGCCAAGTGACAATGCTGGGAAAAAAGGTAGTCCTGCATCAACTTTATTAAAATTGTCGGGTTTGTTCCCTTTATATATACCATACAGATACTCAATTTGGATATTTGTATAAAACTTTAATTCTTTAATATTCAAGTCAAACCTATATCCAAATCTTATGTTACCAACCAAATCAAAACCTTCATAAAATTTATTATCAGTTAAATCCTTATAAAAGTTGTAAGCCGGCCATAATTGCATCTCGATGTTCAGGTTTTCCCAGAGATACCTTCGATAACCAAAAGGAATTGAAGGAGCAAAGAACTGACCAATTGCATTTTCTTTGTTCGGATAATAATTGTTCAGATAGGTAAATCCGATGATAAAGTGGTCTTTTGGTGTTAGTTCATAAACGAATTGTGCAGAATAAATTTTAAATGGAACTACAATCGGAAATATTTCTATACCATACTTATTATTACTTTCTTCCCCACTTCCAAAACTATCCAACACTCCGAAAACTATAATAAAGGAAATGAACAAGACTCTTTTCATACCTCAACCTCCTAAAAAATACAAGTTATAAAAATAGAATTACGCCATCTTGTATAATTACTATGATTTGTAATAAAACCTTAAATATACTTAAAAAGAACTAATTAAAGATTATAACGGTTTTTTGCTTGCCGCAGGTGGCGATTTAGAAGGACAAAACTGTCAAACTGCACTGAGGCTGAATAGAAGCACGAGCCTTCAATTAACCACGTCAGCCCCAATTGCGGCAAACGGCTGTTATGCACCGTTTTTCTTTTCATTCCCCTGTCAATTTTCTATAAGCCTTTTCAAATTGCTCTAAAAAGTCACTTGTTTTTGTTTTCTTAGGGTCAATGTAATAAATGGCTTCTTTCCATTGTTTTTCATATTTTGTCATTGGTATTTTAAAGTCTTTTGCTTCGTTCTCACTTAGTTTAAAAAAGAAAGCAAATGTCTTTGAACCTACCCACTTAATACCAAATGCAATAAAAAAGCCTGCTTTAAATCCACAATAATGTTTGTTGAATTTTGTCTCCAATGACCAATGGTTCTTTTTAATTATTTCTTCAACTTCTTTAACGTATTGAAGAAAGTATTTTGCACTTTCCTTGTTGTATTCTCTCTTATAAAATTCATCATCATAAGTTTGAAGTCCACTTACAGGCTTCGGTCTGTTTTTCTTTTCTTCTGGTTCTAACTTTCTTACTAGTAATAACTGATTGTCTGCTTCAACCCATCTATTTACTTCAATTAAGTCAACTGGATAGTTTATTTTATCTACTATGTCAAGGGTGGAAGGTAAAATCCTAGGAGCAATAACAATTATTCTTACTTGAAAACTGTCCCAACTTATAGATAGGTCATCAGGTTTATTGTCACATTCCAACCAAAGTGATTTTATACTGTCAGGATTGGTTTCTGCCCAAAAAGCATACTGCAAAACTTGTGGGATTATTGAAGCGTCTACTGTAACATTTTTCATTTCCACTATGCAAATGTTACCGTCATTGTCTATACCAACTATATCGGGTATTCCTGCTTTGTTACCACCACGAACTTGTCTTTTAAGTAAGAAAATGTCTTCAAGAATTTCAGGTGTTTCAAAAATGATTTTTTCAAATTCTTCTTCAGATTTGAAAGGTGTTGCTAATAAACTCTTTGTAGTTTGTTTATTTTTCCAAAAAAGATTTGCCATACTCTTTTTTATGTTGTCTTTAGGTTCAGCGGTGTCATTTTAAAATGTTGCATAACGTTTTCCGCTTGCCGC
>FMJZ01044771.1_pt1 | contig 19720 bp, 19 predicted proteins | sample 1987881 | NCBI WGS metagenome assembly FMJZ01 (sample SAMEA4378227, study PRJEB15110) | soil metagenome | biome: soil; feature: Field; material: Soil | place: India | collected 2015-03-11 | depth 0 m
TTTTTTTTATAATTTTTAGAAGACTTCCTGGCAAGTTTACGGAACCTTACCTTGCCAGTCTCAATTATATAGTGGCAACCTAAAGGTCTTCACCTCCTTTCTCGCCCCTACAAAAAGTTAACTTACAGTTATTTTACCTAAAATTTATATCTTGTCAAGATTTTTCATAAAAATTTAATACTTAATTTTCTCAATTCATCCTTCCTAATATTTTCAAAAATCTTTCTTATAGTATTTAGATTTTTTAAATCAGAATCTTTATATTCCTTTGGTGTTTCCAATATTAAGGGTAATCTTCTGATTTTTTCCATCTTAAGAAGAAAATAAAATCCCTTCTTACCAATTCTTCCCTCTCCAATATGCTCATGCTTATCCCTTTTACTTCCCAATGGATAAAAGGAATCATTTAAGTGAATAAGAGAAAATCTTTCGTAGGGAATTTTTTCAAAGAAAATAGAAAAAGTATTTTCACAGGATTTATAATCCCTTAAATCAAAACCTGCAGAAAAAAGATGACAGGTGTCAAGACAAAAATAAACAGGAGATTCTTTATAAATATAATATAAATCCTCTGGAGTTGAGCCCCATCCATCAGAAGATCCAGAGCTATTTTCTACAATTAATCTTGCTTTTCCATTATATTCCTTAAAAATCTCTTCCAATGCCTTTAAAAAATTATACTTAGCCTTTTTTCTTCCTTCTCCTCTGCTACTTCCTGTATGAACTAAAACTCCTTCCCAATTTTTTTGGGAAGCTAATTTTAATTCCTCAAGAACCAATTTACAGGATAAAGTAAAGATATTCTCATCAGGAGATGCTAAATTTACCACATAAGGAGAATGGATAAAAATAGGAGAAAAGGAAAAGTTAGGAAGGGAAATTTTTGATGGTTTAAAACTTCTGGGATTTCTTGAGAAGATTTGGGCAGTATTTATTTTTAAATCTTCTAAAGTCTTTAAAAGATTTTTATCTCCCCTATATAAATGAACTCCCAATTTTATTTCCTCTTTCTCCAAAATTCCTTTAAAAACCCCTCCCCCAGGGAGGGGTAAAATTTATTTATTTGTTGCCTCTTCCATCCTTAATAAATATTCCCATTCCCTTTCCAAATCCCTCTTAAATTCCTCTAATATTTCTGCATTTTCTGGCCTCAATAGATGAGCAAATCTTCCCTGAACCTCTATATATTCTTCGATGGGTTTGAAGCCCTTTGCAGGTTTATAATTTATCTTATATCTCCCATTCTCCACCTCATAAAGATGCCAGAATCCAGTTTCCACAGCAAGCTTTGCAATTTTTACTGCAGAATCATCAGGGGTTCTCCAACCTCGGGGACATGTGGAATAAATATTCAAAAAGGATGGTCCATCGGTATCAAGAGCCTTTCTAACTTTTTCCATAAGATCTCTCCAATGGCTTAGAGATGCCTGAGCTACATACTTTGCTCCATTTGCCACCATCATCTCGGTCAAGTTCTTTCTCTTTTGAGGCTTTCCGGGAATTACCCTTCCCGTTGGAGATGTAGTGGTAAAGGTTCCCCTGGGTGTGGCGCTGGATCTTTGAATTCCTGTATTCATGTAAGCTTCATTATTATAACAGACATATAGGCATCGATGTCCCCTTTCTACAGCTCCAGATAATGCCTGAAGTCCTATATCATAGGTTCCACCATCACCTGCAAAACTTATAAATCTAATATCCCTATCAATTTTTCCTTTCTTCTTTAATGCTCTATATGCAGATTCTACTCCTGCTATGGTAGCTGCAGAATTTTCAAAGGCACTATGAATCCAAGGAACTCCCCAAGCAGTATATGGAAATATAGTAGTTGCAACCTCAAGACATCCTGTAGCATTGGATACCACAACAGGCTGTTCTGCAGAATTTAATATCATTCTTACTATTATACTGGCACCACAGCCAGCACATAACCTATGCCCGCTGGTTAATTTCTCTCCCTTTAATGCCATTTCCCTTAAATTAATTGCCATTTTTACACCTCCTATTCCCTGACACCAATATAGATTAGATCCTTAGGTTTCCCTAATTTTTCTATCTCTTGAAGTTGTGTAAATACATTCCTAATATGTTCCTTAGTAATATCCCTTCCACCCAATCCATATATATAAGGTTGGAAAATGAGTCTTTTATCTAAATGGTACATACCTGATAATATTTCATGATATAAGGGACCTGAAAAGGATCCAGGAATCATACTTCTATCTAATATTCCCACAACCTTTGCATTCTTTAATGCATTGGAAATTTCTTCCAATGGGAAAGGTCTAAATACCCTTATTTTAAGAAGGCCAACCCTTTCCCCCTTTTCCCTTAATTCATCCACCACTTCCCTTACTGTTCCACAGGTGGAACTCATGGCAACAATTATATATTCTGCATCATCGGTATGATATTTTTCTATTAAATCATAATATCTTCCTGTTATATCCCCAAATTCCCTTCCCACTTTTTTAATAATAGGAAAAGAATTTGCAATAGCATAGGCTTGGGCTACTTTAAACTCAAAATAGGAATCAAAAAGGGCCAATGGTCCCACGGTCATGGGATGATCCACATCCAAAAGAGAATATTTTGACTTATATTCCCCAATGAATTTTTTAACTAAATCATCATCAAGAACTTCTAACATCTCCTCGGAATGGCTGGTTATAAATCCATCAAAATTAACCATTACCGGAAGTCTTACCAGAGAATCTTCTCCTATTCTTACTGCCTGAAAAATATTATCATATATCTCCTGAACATTCTCAGAATATATTTGGATCCATCCAGAATCTCTTGCTCCCATAGCATCACTATGATCTCCATGAATATTAATGGGAGCGCTTAGGGCACGATTCGCTACCGTCATCACAATGGGAAGTCTTAAGGCAGAGGCAATATATAGCATTTCCCACATTAGTGCTAGTCCTTGGGCTGCGGTAGAGGTCATTACCCTTGCCCCTGCAGCCGATGCACCTATACAGGCACTCATGGCACTATGCTCACTTTCCACAGGAACAAATTCTGTATCTACTTCTCCATTCGCTACATATTCAGAAAATTTTTGAACCACTTCTGTTGATGGAGTTATGGGGTATGCTGCAACCACATCAGGATTTACCTGCTTAAAGGCCAAAGCAGCTGCCTCATTCCCCTCTATAGCAATCTTTTTAAATGTCGTCTTCATCATCTTCCCTCCTTTATTTTTCTTCTTCCTTCATGGTAATGCACTTTACAGGACATTCTGCAGCACAAATTCCACAGCCTTTACAATAATCATAATTTATCTCTACCCTCTTTCCATCAAAGGAAATAGAGGAGTCAGGGCAAAAAAGCCAGCAAAACAAGCAGGTGGTACATTTACTATAGTCTATCTCTGGTCTAAAGGTCCTCCAGTCTCCCGTTTTATACTTCCTTGCATTTCCAGCCTCTAAAATAATAGGTCCTGTCTCTACTAATTCTTTCCAGCCTGGTAATTTCATTCTTCTTTTACCTCCTCGTAAGCTCTTTTTATTGCCTGAAGATTTCCTTCTATTACTTCAGGCTTAAATCTTCCCTCAAATTTTTTCTTTAATTGATCTAATACTTCTTCTAGGGAAATAATAGGAATAATCTTTATTAATGCACCCAGCATTGGGGTATTGGGAATGGGTCTTCCCAAGGTAGCCAAGGATATGCCTGTAGCATCTACAGTATATATCTTCCTGTCGGAGATATTTAATTGCCTCCTTATCTCTTGGGGACTCTGGGTGGTATTTACAATAATTATCCCATCAGAGGGAACCCCTTCTAAAATATTTACCTTCCCAATAAGAGACTTATCAAGAATTACTACTACATCAGGATTGTAAACCTGACTATGGATTCTTATGGGTTTATTACTGATACGCGTGAAAGCCTTCATTGGTGCTCCTGTCCTTTCAGGACCATATTCGGGGAATGCCTGAATATACTTTCCTGCCTCAAGGGCAGTCTCTGCTAATAAATAAGATGCAGTTTTTGCTCCTTGGCCTGCACGAGCGTGCCATCTAATTTCTAACATTTCCTTCATTTTTCTAGCCTCCTAATCTTTAATTATTTTCATCTCTTTTCTGCCCCGAAGGGCATGAGTTAATGTTATTTCATCGGCAAAATCAAGTTCTGTTCCCACAGGCAATCCATAGGCAAGACGGGTGATCTTTACAGGATAGTCCAAAAGAAGCCTTGAAATATAGATAGCTGTTGTCTCTCCTTCTGTTGTGGAATTTGTTGCTAAAATAATCTCATTTATATCTCCCTTTTCCACCCTTCTTTTTAATTCCAAGATTCTTAAATCCTCTGGGAAAATCCCATTCAAGGGAGAGATTAATCCTCCTAAGACGTGATAAACTCCATTATATTGCTGGGTTCTTTCCAAAGCCCATATATCCTTGGGTTCTGCTACAACACAAACAAAGGAATTATCCCTTTCCGGATCAGAACAGATTCCACAGGGATCTTCTTCTGTAAGATTAAAGCAAAGGGAACAATATTTTACCTTCTTTTTGAGGTTTAATATGGCGTTTGCTAAGTTTTCTACAAATTCGTCCGATTGTTTAAGAAGAAAAAAAACTAACCTTTGAGCAGATTTTGGACCTACCCCCGGAAGTTTCGTCAGCTCCTCAATGAGCCTTTCAAAATATTTTTTCTCACTCATTTCTCAGAAAAGTCCTGGTGGCAAAGCCAAACCCTTAGTAAGATTTTCCAATTTTTGAGAGGAGACTTCCTTTGCCTTTGTTAAGGCATCCCTTAATGCAGAGGCAATTAAATCCTCCAGCATCTCCACATCTTCTTTATCTACCACTTCTGGATTTATCTTTACCTCCTTTACCTCTTCCTTTGCAGTAAGAACTATTTTTACCACACCTCCACCAGCGGATCCCTCAACTAAGGTTTGAGAGAGTTCCTCCTCTACTTTTTCCATTTTCTCTTGTAGTTTTTTAAATTGTTTCATTGCCTCAAAGGGATTCTTCACTTTTCGCCCTCCTTTATAATTTTTCCGTTAAAAATACCCTTAAGATCTTCGGGATTTATGTCCACCCTATCATTCTCTATTAAAGGAACCTCTTCTTCGATAATTATAAATCTTAGGGGCAAATTGATATTAAATATTTTTTTGATCTCTTCCTCAATAAGTTGCCTATTGGGAAGTTCTTCGGCCCTTTCCTTTAAAAAGGTAAAGTTTTTGGGAAAACCTAAAACCAATCTTCCATCATCACTTATCTCTACAATCCTTGCTTCCCTTAAAATTGCCTCAAGGGAAACTTTTCTCTTCTTAACCCTTTCTAAAACCTGACTCCATCTTTCCTTAATATTATCCAAGGATATAAGCATCGGAGAAATTGCTTTGGATTTTATCTTTTCCTCCTTTGGTACCTCTTCTACTTTTATCCCTTGAACCTTCTTTTCCTCAGAGCTTATAAATAAAGGAAGAAGGCTCATCTCCATAAGTAAAGGCGCATTAGTAAGATCCCTCAATCTATTCTCTAAATCCAATAAAGTATTAATTGTCTCCTGAAGTCTTTTGATGGAAAAAAGCTTTGTCTCTTCTAAAATCTCCTCATATTCCTCCTGAGTTAAAGATAAAAGATTAGAAAGGCGAGGCTCTACCTTAATAAGAATTAAATTTCTAAAATGTTGTAATAATTCCCTTACAAATTGCTGGGGATTTTTCCCCAATTGGAAAACCTGCTGGATAAGCCTCCATCCTTCATCTAAATTATAATTTGCTAAGGATTTTGAAAAATCATATACAAACTCATAGGTGGGAAGACCCAAAAGCTGTCTTGCTAAATCCTCAGTAATTTCTTGAGAGGAATATACTAAAAGTTGCTCCAAAAGGCTTATGGCGTCCCTCATGGAGCCCTGAGATTGTATGGCTATTAATTTTAATGCATCCCCTGTTATATTTCCTCCCTCTTCTCTTGCAATTTTCTCCAAATGCTTAATAATCTCCTCCCTTGATAGTCTTCTAAAATCAAACCTCTGGCATCTTGAGAGAATAGTTAGAGGAACCCTTTGGGGCTCTGTTGTTGCCAGCATAAAAACTACATGTTCTGGAGGTTCCTCTAAAATCTTTAAAAGGGCATTAAAGGCTTCTGTAGTTAGCATATGGACTTCATCAATTATATATACCTTATATCTATCTCTTACAGGTAATAATCTTGCCTTTTCCCTTATATCCCTAATCTCATCGATTCCCCTATTGGATGCGGCATCTATCTCAATTACATCTAAACTGTTTCCCTCTGCAATTTCAATACAGGAGGAACATTTTAAGCATGGGATTATTATTGGCCCCTCTACACAATTTAGAGATTTTGCAAAAAGCCTTGCAACTGTTGTTTTTCCTGTTCCCCTGGGTCCTGCAAAGAGATAAGAATGGGCGATACGACCTAACTTTATGCTATTTTGTAAAGTTCTTACTATATGTTCCTGTCCAACAATTTCCTCAAAGATCTTTGGTCTCCATTTTCTATATAATGCTAAATGCATCTAGCTCACCTTCGCTCCAGGAGGTAAATCTTTATCTACAGTTAAAAGGGATAAATTACCCTTTTCATCCTTTCCTGCAAGAAGCATACCATAGGATAAATATCCCTTTATTTTAGCAGGCTCTAAATTTACAACAACAATTATCTTCTTCCCAATAAGTTCCTCTGGAGAGTAATACTGGGCAATTCCTGCTACAATTTGTCTCTTCTCAAATCCCAAATCCATCTCTAATAATAGAAGCTTATCACTATTTTCTATTCTTCTTGCGAATAGAACCTCTGCAACCCTAAGATCCAATTTTTGAAAATCATTTATATTTACCAAAAAAGTTTCTTCCTTTTCCTCTTTAATCTCCACCCTTGGGAACAATACTTTTCCTTTTTGCACCCTTTGTTCCACTGGAATTTTGGCATTCCATAATAGATCCCAGGCAAATTGTTTATCCTTATATCCCAATTGGTCTTGAATTTTTTCTGCGGTATCAGGGATAAAGGGATAAAGAAGTATAGATAACTTTCTTAATGTTTCCAAGAGGGTGTAGATAACGGTATTAAGAAGTTCTATTTTTCCCATCTTCTCCAAATTCCATGGTGCAGACTGATCTATATATCTATTGGCAGATTGGATTATCTCCCAAATAAAATTAAGGGCAGAGGCTGGGTTTAAATTCTCCATAGAAGATTCTACATTCTTTATGGAATTCTCTATTATATTAAATAATTCCCTTTCCCTCTCTCCAAAGGAGGAGGGTTCTGGAACCTTTCCTTCTGTATACTTTTCTGTAACAGTTATTACTCTGTTCAAAAGATTACCCAAATCATTGGCTAAATCCGATTGATACCTTCTGTGAAAGGCAGAATCAGAATATTCTCCATCCAAACCTAATGGGACTTCCCTTAAAAGGAAATATCTTAAAGGATCTACCCCATATAAATTCATAAGTTCATGGGGATCTACCCTATTTCCTTTAGATTTGGAAATTTTTCCCCCTCTAATGGTCCAAAATCCATGGGCTAAAATAGTTTTAGGTAAAGGGAGTTCTAAGGCCATTAAGATGGCAGGCCAAATTATAGCATGAAATCTCAATATATCCTTACCAATGAGATGGATATCTGCAGGCCAATATCTATTAAATTTTTCATTGTCTTCCCTTAAATATCCCAAGGCACTAACATAGTTAATCAAGGCATCAAACCAAACATAAACAGTATGTTTTGGATCAAAGGGGACTGGAACCCCCCATTTCACAGTGGATCTTGTGGCACTAATATCCTTTAAACCTTGCTTTATAAAGCTTATTACTTCATTTCTTCTGGATTCGGGAAATACAAATTCTGGGTGTTCCTCTATGTATTTAAGTAGTGGCTCAGAAAATAAAGAAAGCTTAAAATAATAGGTTTCTTCCTCTAACCATTCCACAGGCCTTTCACAATTGGGACATTTTCCTTCCTTTAGCTCATCCTCTCCCCAATAGGTTTCACAAGGGGTACAGTACCGTCCTATATAACTTCCTTTATATAAATATCCTTTATCATATAATTTTTGAAAGATTCTTTGCACCACTATCTCATGTCTTTCCTGGGTGGTCCTTATAAAGTCATCATTGGTTATTCCCATTCTCTCCCAAGTCTTGAGGAATTTTTCTGCCATCATATCCACAAATTCCTTTGGGGTATAACCCCTTTCTTCCGCAGACCTTGCAAGTTTTGGTCCATGCTCATCCAATCCCGTCAAGAAGAATACATCATAGTCCCTTAATCTATAGTAACGGGCAAGGGTATCTGCAACTACTGTGCAATAAGCAGTTCCTATATGGGGCTCGGAATTAGAATAATATATTGGAGTAGTTATATAAAACTTATTCCTTGCCACTTTTCTCGCTCCCTTCTTTATCTAAAATTCCTTGATAATAATACAACTTAATAATTAGAGTGTCAATAAAAGGAGAATAATGGAAATTACCATGTAAGGGAGATATGAGATCCTAATCTTATAAAAGAATAAAAGTTATTATCTTTTTCATAATAAACCCCCTCTAAAAATATTTTGCTTTTATTATTTTTAAAGGGAAAAACCTCAATTACATTTTTCCATTTAAAGGAAAGATCAGAGTAATCTTCTTTTATTAAGGAGTAATTCCAATCCATTCCCAAAAAACTTGTATTATAAGAAAGGGAATAGGAGGAAGAAATATAGCTTAATATACTTTTATTACTTTCCCTTTTTTCATTAAAGTAGGAAAGGGAAATTTTCCCATTAAAAAGATCAAAACTAGAAGAGATTTTAAAATTTCTTATTTTTAATAAATAATTGGAATAGATAGATTCCCTAAAATTGTATTCCCCTTGAAGATTTAGAAAAAATATTTTTCCCCTACCCCAAAAGAAGAGATTTCTTGCTAAGCTTGTGGGAGTTTCTTGATAAATGTATGATTGAGAAAATTCAAAGGGAAAGGGACGATAAGAGGTATTTAACAATAAATTTATTTTATTCTCTTCAAAATATCTGGAAAAAGAAAAATTTAGGAAAAGCATTGGGATTAATTCCCCATATAGGGATAGGGAAAAAATCCTCTTAATAGATCTGTTATTATCTAAAATGGTTCCTTTGGGTGTAATATTGAATTTATCCCATCTTAGGGTTAAAGAGATCTCATTCCTTTTTAAGTAGCTTTTATTGGGAAGAAAATATTTATATGAGATAAGGATATTTAATCCTGATAAGGGAGGATTTTTTCCTGATTTATCTATGAAAAATATTTGTAAGATTTTATCTACTAAATTAATCTCTAGGGTATAGGTTACTGTATCTCCTGAAGGAAGATAATAGGTAAAGGTACCTCCATTTTCTACATAGACATTGTTTATATAAACTTTAATATCTTCAGGTAATGGGGTATAAGTTAGAGTAAATTCATATTGATATCCATCGGTTATAAAACTTTGGGTTGTTTCTAAGGGAAGATCAGGCTTAAAATTTATATTTTCTTGATAACTTTCTCCTAGTAAAAGATTAATATTAGGGGAAAATATGTTTATATAAAAGGAAGTATTAATTTGATTTAGTAAAAGAGTACCAAGGGTATAGGTATCTTTGGTAAGAAAATTAATATTTATTTTGGCATTGGAAGATTGGGGATTAAAGGAAAAGCCCTTTAACAATTCTCTCTTACCTTCTTCTTTATTTTCTTGGATATAAAAGGATGAAGGAATATTTTTATAATTAATAGTTAACTTTTTAATATCCCTTTCTTTATCTTTAACTTCATTATTCCATAAACCTGAGATGGAGATTTTGGAGAAATCAAGGGAAAGACTTTGCTTAATATTTTGATAATAATTGGTATAATCCTCCCTTAAAAAATTTAAATTATATGTAATAAGGGAAAAAGGAGTATAGTTTATATTTAACCTGTTTCTAAATATTCCTGAAACTATATCAAAATTTCCCAAGATCTCCTTAAAATATGGATAATGCTCTTCTACTTTTAAGCTCTCTCCATTAATATTAATATTTTCCCCCTTGTAATTAAAGCTTAAATTATATGCCCTTCCTGCAAAAATATTTTCCAGAAGACCTTGAGATAAAGAAAGATTAAGATAATTATCCCCCCATCTTCCCAAAAAAGAAAAATCTATAAATTTCCTATTTATTTGAGAAGAAGGATCATCTATATTTAGAAGGGTTAAGGATAGGGGAAGATATTCAAATTTTAATCCCAAAAGATTATATATTTGAGGGGTAATTCCCCTAACCTCATACTCCACTAATATGAGATCCTCTGGAGAGATTATTTCAGTAAAATATAAAATTCCATAGGAATAATCTATGATGTAATCTATATCCCTTTCTAAAATCTCTCCATTAAGATAAACCCTTTCTTTTCCTGGAACTAAATAAAAATCAGAAAGAATATAAGGCCCATAGGTATTGTTACCGTAAAAGTTCTTTTGCTTCTTTGTGCTTTCAACCTTTACCAATAATCCCTTAAAGGAAAATTTCTTATCGGTATATTTTAATTCAAAACCATTTACATTTTTTTTCCATAATGTTAGATAGGAAAGGGATTCTTGAAAGTTATTACTAAAGATGCCTTCAAAATTCCTTGATTTAAAATTTAATAATATTTGATCTTGGGGAGTATATCCCGTTATAAAGTTTAAACTTACTGACAAAATCTCGGTAATTTGTTTAAAGGATACCCTACCTTTTATTTGATAATTTAAACCTGGATAAAGGGAATTCTGAGATTCAAAAAGATTTTTATCCCCAAAAACCCATAAATAGTAGGGATCAATATAGCCTTCTCCATGAAAATCCCAAACTTGGGGGAATATAGGGGTCAGAAGGAGGAGAAAGATAATATAGAAAGGGAGGAATTTAAGATGATTCTTAGATTTAGTTTTGAAGTCTGAACCTTTATTCTCCATTCCATCTCCCCTTTTTCCTCAACTTCCCAAGAAAAGTTTTCTTCCTGCCTTATATATCCCTTCCCCAGAAGAAAATATCTAATAACCTCTTCCAAATTCTCCAAAGGACTTTCTAAAATCCTTTCAATACTTCTTATTATCCATCCTCTTCTTATCTCATCCCCCACAAATTCTATAACACAAGATACACTATCCGAGGGCTTTAAAAAATAACAAAGGAAAAGATTTCTATTTTCAGGAGGAAGCAAATTATCAAAGGTAGGATTTAGGGAAAAGGGTATTGCAAGAATTATTTGTCCTTCTTTTGCAAAATTTTTAAATCCTTCTATACTTTCACTTTTCAAAATCTCCAAGATTAATTCCACATAGGGAAAATTCCCAAGGATAACTGCTCTTATCCTTGCGATAACTTTGCTTCTATTCTCTACTACAGGAACTCTTTCTGCCCAAATAATATTTGTTATAAAAAGGATAAATATAATAAAGAATAATATCTTCATAAAAGCTAACCTTCCTATAAAGGAGTATATTAAAAAGAAAAAGTCTTGTCAAAGTTTTTAAAGGCTAATCTGTAATCAATTTTATCACCCCCTTATCAAAGAAAGGATAAGGGATTTAATAATTTGAAGAAATTTTTATCTAGAGGGTATTTAGAGATTATAGGTCAAGCGGTTATTCCCAAAGGTAAGTTACAAATAATTCCTTTGGAAGACCTTACTCAAGATTAGTTTCTGAGTTAAAATAGTAATATGAAAAAACAAAATAATATAAGTAAATTTTTAATAAAAGCCCAGGAAGAAGAGAGAAAAAAGATTGCAAGAGAGCTTCATGATGAGATAGGTCAGGCTCTTACCGCTATAAAAATTAATTTGGAAATCCTAAGGAAAAAATTAGATCCTAATTTACTCTCTTACATAGAGGACAGCATTAACTTAATAGATAAAACTATTGATCAAGTGAGAAATTTATCTTTAAATCTTCGTCCCTCTCTTTTGGATGATTTAGGACTTTCCCCTTCCCTTAAGTGGTATATAGAAAAAGGAAAGAATAGGAGTAATCTGAATATTGAATATATTTTTGATTTTGATCAGGAAAAAATTAATAAAGATCTTGCCATAGTTATATTCCGTATAATTCAGGAGAGCATAATAAATATAATAAAACATGCTCAGGCAAAAAATGTCTTTTTAGAAGTAAAAGAAGAAGAGAAGAATATTATAATTAATATCAAAGATGATGGGATTGGATTTGATGCAGAAAATATATGGGAAAAGGTAAAAGAGGGAAGAGCCCTTGGAATTTTAGGGATAAAAGAAAGAGTTGAACTTTTTAATGGAAAAATGGAATTAAAAAGCAAAAGGGGAGAAGGGACAGAAATTAGGGTGGTTTTACCATTTTTGGAGAGTTGAACTCATTCATATACTCATAAACCTCAAAGGGTAAGGAAGACTTATCTATTTTTTTAATCATATAACCTGTTGACTTAGAGTTAAGTCCAGCCTATATAATCTCTTTATGTAAAAATAAAAGAGGTTTTTAATATTAAAAACTGGAGGTAGAATCTATGATCCATGAGAGAATAACCTTTACTTCAGATGGTAGTGTATATATAAAGACATATACTATTCAGAAGAATCCTATTTTTCAAGGAGGAGAACCTGGAATGTCTGTCTGCAACAATCTTAGTACCTATGATGAGAGATCAAAAATTGGTAGATGAAAATCTAAAGGTATCCTTATGGGTTCCCATTTGTGCTAATTGGACAAATAGTTTATTTAAAATTTAATTTTTATAAACAGGGAGGAATAAAAATGAAGTACAGAAATATAGTAAAACTTGGTATAAAGGTCTCCATATTGGGTTTTGGAGCTATGAGACTCCCCACAAAGGGAAGTTTTTCTGATGTGGATGAGCCAAGAGCTATTGAAATGATAAAGTATGCTTTGGACCATGGGGTGAATTATATAGATTCCGCATATGTGTATCATGAAGGACAAAGCGAAGTGGTAGTTGGAAAAGCCTTAAAGAATGGTTATAGAGAAAAAACCTATATTGCCACAAAACTTCCTGTATGGCTTATAAACAATAGAAGGGATATGGATAGAATATTAAAGGAACAGCTTAAAAGGTTAAACACTGATTATATAGATTTTTATCTTCTACATGGAATTGATAAGTATTCTTGGGAAAAATGTCTCAATTTAGGAGCTATAGAATGGGGTGAAGGGATAAAAGAAAAGGGATTTATAAAATATTTTGGTTTTTCTTTTCATGATAGCTTAGAAACATTTAAAGAAATTTTAGATTATTATGATTGGGATTTCTGCCAAATTCAGTACAATTATATGGATGTAAATTTTCAGGCTGGAAAAGAGGGACTAGAATATGCAGAAAAGAAAGGAATCGGAGTTATAATAATGGAGCCTCTAAAGGGAGGAACCCTTACCAATCCTCCAGAAGAAATAAAAAAAGAAATGGAGAATTATACAATTAAAAGATCTCCTGTAGAGTGGGCTTTACTCTGGATATGGAATCATCCTGGAGTCTCCACAGTGCTATCTGGTATGAGCACCTTAGAACAAGTAAAAGAAAATATTGAGATTGCTAATAAAGCTGAGGTTGGATTACTAACAAAAGAAGAGTTCCAATTTGTAGATAAAATTAGAAAGATTTATTCAGGAATAAAAGCTATTTATTGTACCCAATGTCAGTATTGTATGCCTTGTCCCTATGGAGTAAATATACCTCGCAATTTCAGTCTGTATAATGAGGCAGTAAGATTTAAAAGTTTTAGATCCCAATGGTATTTAGGAGCTCCTTGGTTTGTATACAATCACGAAATGAAACCTGAAGAAAGAGCTAGTAATTGTAAAAAGTGTGGGGAATGTGAGACAAAATGTCCTCAAAATCTTCCTATAAGAAAGCTTCTTGATAAGGTTAACTCATCTTTTACATAGTTTAAAGGTTTATTCTCTTTAGGGATTTAGTCTTTCAACCAGATGGTCCAGGAAGGCTTCGTAGTCCTTCCATCTTATGGCAACTTGCAATTTATCACCTTCAGGATCTGGTAAAGTAAATCCATCATCAGTTATTTTAATATTAATATTCTCAAACTCTATAAAGTCCCTTGAATAGGCTAAATATATGGCTACAGTATCAAATAATGTAGAAGAGACAACTTTATAATCTACTTTTGTCCAAGGGACAAGCTCTGCCCATATTTTATAATTTTCAATTAAAGTTTTTAATAATGGATTTTGAGAATTTAAGATCCTTTTATACCTTTCTCCTGATAAATATACTAATCCACAGGTATCAAGGGGAGTTATAATTTTTTCTATAAAGGGAGAGGAAAAAACCTTTCTTATGGAAGGCACATCATAACGTACATTGGCCTCAGGTTCTCTTTCATCTTTCCCTCCATATCCCTTATATATACTTCCATGCATTCCTACAAATCTTGAATTTTTAACTATATCTGGATATATTTCCAAGGCTTTCGCAATATTTGTAGCCACACCAATAGAAATTAAAGTTATGGGCTCATTAGAATTTTTTATAATTTCTACTATAGCATTTATGCCATCTTGATATATCTTTCCTCCATACTTATCCAGGTTATAATCTTTAACCCATGGTTCCTGAAGGTTCAAAGAATTTTTAGGATCTCCCATCCCAATTCCAATAGGAATATCCATTCTTCCTGCTATCTCTAAAAATTTGGCAACAATCTTTGTCCTATATATGGTATCACCACTTACAGTGGTAATGAGTTTTACGTCGAGTTCTGGGGAGTTAAGAAGCATTATTAAAGCCCATATGTCATCAATATCCGTCCCTATGTCAGTATCTAAAATAGTGGGTATTTTTTTCATAATTTTCCCATTAAAAAGAAAAGAATTACCCCTAAGAAGGCTAAAAAATTCAGATTTAGTATGAGTATTTTTTTCTACACCTCTATCTTCTTCTTTAGTTCCTTCTCCGCTGGTATTATTCTTGTTTCATATACAGCAATTTTGTGATTTAACTTTTCCAATGCCTTTTGTATCTTTGCTAGCTGTTCTAAGAGTATCTCCCTCTGCTCAATAAGAATCCTTTTCCTTTCTTCTGATGTATGTTCTCCTTCATGGAAGAGTTTTACATATCTTGTTAGGGCTTCAATACTTATCCCTGCTTCCCTCATACATTTTATAAAAGCAATCCATTTAAGGTCATCCTCATTATATTCTCTGATACCATTTTTGTTCCTTTTAATCCTTGGTAGTAATCCTATTTTTTCATAATATCTCAAGGTATCTTCTGAAATATTAAATTTCTTACTAACTTCTGAAATTATCATTTTCTCACCTCTATTTCTTTTTCTCTTATTCTACCACCCCCTCCCATAATTTAGGAGAAGGATTCTTGGAAATTATTTTAAAAATCTTTCCCTATAATAATCAAGGGAAACATTTTTATCCACTTTTCACTCTCCTAAGTAATTTCTGACAAGATTAACATTTTCCTTTATAAGATCTATAATTGGAAGATTATAAGGGCATCTTGTCATACAGGTACCACATTGGGTACACTTTTGTGCTTTCAAGTAGGCATCATAAAACCATCCCCTTCTTATGGAAGAATCAGGAAGTCTCTTTAAAAAGGAATCTGATCTTATAACTATTGATATGGGAATTTCTTGAGGACAGGGTTGGCAGTAGTCGCATTTTCTACAGAAGCTAGATCCCATCTCTTCTTTTGTTTTTTCAATTTCTTTCCATTCTCCATCGGTTAATGGGGTAATATTTAATGCAACTTCTACATCTTCTTCAAGTTCCTTTATATTTTCAATTCCAGGGTCAGGTATTAAAAATTCCCTTTGGAGGGCAAATTTTAGAGAAAGTCTTGGATTGGGAAGCACGCCTCCTGCCATTGGCTTCATTACTATAATTCCTACATCCCTTTCTAATGCTAAGGGAAATACTTTTTCCTCTGCCATAGTCTCTATAAAGTTGTAGCTTATCTGAATTACATCAAACTTGTCGGTCTTAATAAGCTCTTCCATAATCTCGTTATTGTGGCTTGATACTGCTATAAAATCAATAAGACCATCTTCTTTTGCCTTAAGAAGACCATAGTAAGCTCCATCAGGTTCAAAGATCTTTTTAAAAGTATTCTGGTCATTTACGCCATGAATATGATATATATCAATCTTATTAACACTTAAATTTTTGAGACTTATCTTTACATCCTCATAAATTCCATCCTTTGTTCTATTTAGAGATTTGGAGGATAGATATACCTTCTTATTTATTCCTTTTAATGCTTTACCGATTTTTATTTCACTATCGGTATATCCTCTTGCAGTATCTATAAGATTTATTCCCAGTTCTATAGCCCTTCTCACTATTTTTACTGCTTCATCTTCCCTTACTCTCTGAATGGGAATTCCCCCAAAGGCAATAGGAAAGGATTGAATATTTGTTCTTCCAAGTCTTCGGTAATTCATTTATAGTCCTCCTTTTATAGAACTTATTTTTTATAATTTTGAGTATATATATTAGAGTTAACTCCAAGTCAAGGTGTGTATCTCTTAAAACATACAATAAGAACTCTTCTTTTTACTGGCAAGGATCTTCCTAAAAAAGGGAACCCTATGTAGGATAATTCTATTCTTCTATACTAATTTCCAAGGAGGCTTAAATTATACTTGATATTCATAGGTAAATTTTTCTATAATATAAACCAAAAAATGGTCTCTGAAGAAAAAGATATATTAATAGTTGAGGACTCTCCAGCTCAGGCTGAATACTTAAGAAAGATCCTGGGAGATGCTGGATATTCTTCTTTTGTTGCATTAAGTGGAGAAGAGGCTTTAGAGTTATTAAAAACAAAAATTCCTCAAATAATAATCTCAGATATTGTAATGCCAGGAATTGATGGCTATGAACTCTGTAGAAGAATTAAATCCGATGAAAGATTAAGGTATATAATCGTTCTTCTTTTAACAGTGCTTTCAGAACCAAGGGATATTATAAATGGTTTAGCAGCAGGAGCAGATGGGTTCATCACAAAACCCTTTAATAAGAAATATCTAATTTCTACAATTCAATTTCTTCTCTCCAGTAAAGAATTGAAAAAATTAGGCACCATTGAATCTATTATTGAAGTAAATATTTTAGGGGAAAAATATAGGCTTTACACTACCCAGATCCAAATATTGAATCTACTTCTTATGAGTTATGAGGAACATTTGAAAAAAAGTGAAGAGCTTAAAGGATTAAAGGAGGAAATTGAAAGATTAAATAAAGAACTAAAGCTTCTCCACGAAAGGGATAAGGAATATGAATATCTTATTGAAGGAATTCCATTACCTATTTTGATTATTAGGGACGTTGGTGGCGAAATTCTAATTTCCAATTCCTATATTTCAACCCTTTTTAAGAAGGATAAGAGGGAAATTGAAGGAGAAAATATCTTTAATATTATTAAGCTGGCACCCCTTGAATTAACAAAGCTAAGGGAAGTCCTTTTTTCTCCAAGGGAAAAAAAGAGTTGCAAAATTAAGGGAAATATAAATGGAGAAGAAATGGAATTAGAATGTATGGGAATTCCTATTTTCTATAAAGAAAAGCCTGCAATACAGCTTACTATAAGGAAAATTTAAATCCCTTTTCTCTAAAAAGCTTAATACAGATATCCACCACTCCTTCATCATATTTTATTCCTTTATTATCCTCTAGCTCATTCAATGCCTTGTCAATTCCCAGGGGAGGGCGGTAGGGTCTATGGGAGATCATAGCTTCCACTACATCTGCAACAGAAACAATCCTTACAGGAAGGGATATTTCATTATATTTAAGTCCTTCGGGATATCCTGAGCCATCAAGTCTTTCATGATGATGAGCCACAATTTCAAGAACCTCCAAAGGAAAATCAATATTTTTCAACATATTATATCCATTGATAGGATGGGTCCTAATGATATTCATCTCAAGGAGATTTAATTTTCCTGGCTTATTCAGAATTTCACCAGGAACAGAGATTTTTCCAATATCATGGAGCAATGCCCCAATCTTAATAGTTTCAATTTCATTCTTTGAAAGATTTATCTCCCTTGCAATTTCTTGAGAAAGTTCCGAAATTCTTTTTTGATGATAGGCAGTATAGGAATCCTTGTACTCCATAATAGAGGAAAGAGCCATAATTAACTGAGTAAAAATGTCATTGAGTTTATATAAACTATCTTGAAGTTTTTTCTCTATATCTTTCTGTTGAGTTATATCCACCACTGAAGCTAAGAGCTTTGCATTTTCAAAGGGCACAATATTTACTCTCAAGTTTTTTACTTTCATTAAAGGGGTATATAGTTCTATTTCAAAATCTAGATTCCCATTACTATCATAAAACTTACTTATTTCTCTTTTTATAAAATCTATGCTGGCTTCACTTATATAATTAAAAAAATTCTCTTGAAAACTCTTAAAATTAAGCTCTGGATATTCCCTGAGGAAAGCTGAGTTTACGTTGATAATATTTATTCTATTTGCAATTTCATACATTACTTCAGGATAAATATATAAATATTTATATATTTCTTTTCCAACAATTTTTCTTAGAGTTTGAAAATATTGAAGAAGTTCAGAAATATCAAGGATTATGAGGGGTATATTAATCATATTAAATAAATTGCTATTTTCTCTATACTTATTAAGCTCAGCAAAGGAAATTATGGTTAACTTCTCATTAATGGGAAAAACATCTACAAAAACCTTTATTACTTCCCCATTTTTCCTTTTAAGAGAGGTCTCAAATTGTTTTTCCTCTAAAAAATTTATATTTCCAAAGATATCGTTAACAGATAATTTATTTTCTACTTCTTCCTTCTTATAACCCCATATCTCTTCAAAGGCGGAATTACACTTTATTATTAGATTATTAGAATTTATAACAATAATCCCATATTCTAAAAGACTCATCATAAAACCTTAAAATTGTGATTTTTTAATTATAACATACAAAAGGGATAGGAAAAAGCTGGTGAAATTCTATAAGGATAAATCATTGTTTCTATGTTATAATTTAAGAAAAATGGAAATTAAAATCTTAATTGCTGATGATCATAAATTAGTTAGAGAAGGAATAAAATCTCTCCTTAAAGATAATAAAGATATAGAGGTGGTGGGAGAGGCAGGAGATGGTGATGAAATTTTAAATAAACTAAAGGATCTTATTCCAGATATTATTCTCCTAGATATCTCTATGCCAAAGGTAAACAGTTTATCCTTCTGTGAAAAGATAAAATTTATATCACCTAATACCAAAATAATTATCTTATCTATGCATTACTCAGAGGAATATGTAAGGGAAGCTTTAAAATATGGAGTAAAGGGATATATATTAAAAGATTCCTCCCTTTCGGAGATGGAATTTGCAATAAGATCGGTATTTAACAATGAGACTTATTTGAGCCCTAAAATATCTAATATCCTGGTAAAGGATTACTTGGAAAAGGTAAAAGATCCTTTAGATGTCCTCACAGAAAGGCAGAGGGAGGTCTTAAAACTATTAGTAGAGGGCTATTCTCCAAAGGAAATATCTCATAAACTTGGCATCAGTGTAAAAACTGTGGAAACCCACAAATCTCAGTTAATGGAAAGGCTAAATATTTATGATTTGCCTGGACTTGTTAAGTTTGCAATTAAAAATGGATTGATTAAATTAGAATAAAAATCATACTTTTTCCTATTACCTCCCCAGAAATTTCCTGATTGAGAATCTTTTTTATTTTTTT
>FMJZ01001262.1_pt1 | contig 19695 bp, 19 predicted proteins | sample 1987881 | NCBI WGS metagenome assembly FMJZ01 (sample SAMEA4378227, study PRJEB15110) | soil metagenome | biome: soil; feature: Field; material: Soil | place: India | collected 2015-03-11 | depth 0 m
AGAGAGATGTTTACAAGGGTATTTTTCCTTGTAATTGGTATTATGTTTATAAAAATATTTTTGGAATATATTAAATCTTATTCTTTTGGAAAATTTACTGAAAAAAACTTAATGAATTTGAGACTAAAAATTGCTGATAAGTTAAATAAAATTAAATTATCTTATATAGAAAAAAATACCACAGGAGATTTTGTTTCTGCTATATCTAACGATTTATCACTAATTCAAAACTTCTTAGGCAGTTCTTTAAATGATATATTGTATCAACCAGTAGGTTTTGTATTGGGTTTAATCTTGGCCTTTATTATAAACTGGAAATTAACTCTTTTTAGTTTTGCTGTAATTCCTCTTTGTTTTTTAGGAGCTATTTTAATAAGTAGACCCATAGAAAGGTTTACAAAAAGGCAGCAAGATGCTTTTGGATACGTAAATACTATTTTCCAAGATACTTTATCGGGAGTATATATTGTCAAATCCTTTAATTTAAAAGAAGAAATCTCAAAAATTTTTAATTATGAATTAAAAAAGGCCTTTAGAGAAGGGATTAAATCAATAAAATTTGAGGCCCTTTTAGATCCTATAAAGGGAACAATTCAAATAGGACCCTTTTTACTCATGTTTCTATATGGAGGAGATTTAGTAATAAAAGGAGAGATAACCTTTGGTGACATAATAGCTTTTATTGAGATTATGAATGTTTTTCTTAATCCTGTAAATATTCTTCCCAATATTCTAAGTAACTATCAGAAGGCAAAGGCAGGATTAAAAAGAATTGAGGAAGTCTTGTCTCAAGGGGAAGAAGAAAATGGAAATGTAAAAGTTGAAGAAAAAAATTATCCCTACGCTATTGAGTTTCAAGAGGTATATTTCTCTTATGATGGGGTTAATGGGGTATTAAAAAATGTTAGTTTTTCTATCAAAGAAGGAGAAAAAGTAGCAATAGTAGGGGGAAGTGGAAGTGGTAAGTCTACTGTGATAAAACTTATTCTTGGTTTGTATAAACCTACAGGGGGTAATATAAAAATCTTAGGGGTAAATATAAATGATTGGGATTTATCTTCTCTAAGGAAGAAAATTTCTATTGCAAATCAAGATATATATCTTTTCCCAGAATCAGTTAAGGAGAATATAAGATATGGGAGATTGGATGCTACTGATCAAGAAATTGAAGGGGTTTCTATTAAGATGTTAGCATATGATTTTATTCTCTCAGACTTAGGAGGATTTGATGAGGAGATAGGAGAGAGGGGAGTAAAACTTTCTGGAGGAGAAAAGCAAAGAATTGCTCTTTCAAGATTTTTGTTAAGAGATAATGCTGAGATCTATCTTCTTGATGAGGCAACTTCTGCTCTAGATACAGAGACTGAGCTTCAAATCCAAAACATTTTAGAAAATGTATTAAGGGATAAGACTGTATTAATCTCTGCTCATAGATTCTCATCTATAAAATTTGTGAATAGGATTTTAGTTATTGAAGATGGAGAAATTGTAGAAGAAGGAACCCATGAAGAACTTTTAAATAAAAAAGGAGCTTACTATAAACTCTATTTTAGACAACTGGAACATAACTCTTTATTTGAGTTGGGAGGCGCTAATTCATGAATAGTAGATTAATTAGACTTTTTTCCTTTATGTGGAAGGATGGAGGAAATCAATTATTAGGACTTTCTTATACAATTTCTATGCTTATCACAGCATCTCAGAACTTCTTTTTCAATTATTTTGCAGCTATGAGTTTAAAAATTATAACCGATGGGATGATATATAAAAATAGAGAAATGCTTATTTCTGGGATTAAGTATATTGCTACGTGTTTTGGGATTCTTTTTCTTGTATTTCCTATTTTTTCCTACATATATATGTACACAATTAGAAGGACTATTGTCATTATAAGAAGCAGACTTTTTTATCATGTAGTTTCTCTTCCCATTAAGGAATATGAGAAAACCCATACTGGTGATTTTTTATCTCGATTTAACTATGATGTTAATACTGCGGAAGGTGTATACTCTTGGCAGGTTATGGTATTATTTATGGCCATTATAAGTGCTGTTGGATCTGCCGCTGTAATTTTCTCTATCAACAGGGTTATGTTCTTATATGCTATTTTGGTAGGTTCAGTAAATGTTATCATTAATTCTCTTTTTATGAGACCCTTAAGAAGAATAAGTGATGATATTCAGAAATCTATATCTAAGATAATACAGAAATTTTCAGATCTGGTGGGAGGAGCCTTCATAATAAGAAGCTTTAATATTGGAGATATTATTTATAAGAAATTTTTAGAGCTAAATCTCTCCTTTTATAAACTTGCTATGAAGAGGGTTCATTATAATTCTCTTCTATCTTCCTTTAATTATTCTATTGGTTATTTTATCTTCTTTGGAGAGCTTTTAGTTGGAGGACTTTTAATTATGAATGATAAAATAACCTTTGGAGAATTAACAGCAATTATACAACTTATGGGCCCTATCTTCTGGCTTTTTGGATCTATTGGTAATTTTTTAACTAACTTACAAACTTCCCTTGCAGGAGCAGAAAGAATTTTTGAAGTGCTGGATAAGCCTGTAGAGGAAGAGATCCGAAAAATCTCGATTAAGGAAGAAAATATAAAAACCAATAGAGATTATGTCTTAGAGTTCAATAATGTGAAATTCTCATATAATGGAAATGGGCAAGTTTTAAAAGGAATATCTTTTAAGGTTGCAAATAATATGAAGATTGCTTTTGTAGGAGAAAGCGGGGGAGGAAAGAGTACCCTTTTTAAGCTTCTTTTAGGTTTTTATCCCAATTATGATGGAGAAATCTATTTATTTGGAAAGGAATTGAGGAAATATTCTTTAAAAGAACTGAGAGATTTAATTTCTTATGTTCCTCAGGATATCTTTTTATTCAATAATACTATTTATGAAAATGTAAGATATGGGAAATTAGATGCAAATAAAGAGGATATAATTTGGGCATTAAAAGAAGCTAACGCCTATGATTTTATTATGAAACTTCCTGATGGATTGTATACAAGAGTAGGAGAAAGGGGAGTTTCCCTTTCGGGTGGGCAAAGACAGAGAATTGCTATTGCAAGAGCAATTTTGAAGAATTCTCCCATACTTCTTTTAGATGAGGCTACATCTTCTCTTGATGCCGAATCCGAGGATCTTGTGAATCAGGCTTTGGAAAGACTTATGAAGGGAAAAACCACATTAATAATTGCCCATAGGCTTTCTACTGTGGTCTCCACTGATAGGATTTTTGTATTAGAAGATGGAAGAATTATGGAAGAAGGAACCCATGAGGAACTTTTATTTTTAAATGGAAAATATAAGAAATTGTGGGAATTAGGGTTTAAATTGGAGGAAGAATAGAAGGCTTAAGAATGAAGGGTAAAAAGGGGATTGGTTGGTTTATTCTTCCCTTCTTAAATCTAGCATCAGCGCAAAAAATAACTATCAGTGTTACTAATCGTAAAGGATGGCGCTGTACTGGAAGGTATAAGGGCAAATCTTCCCAAGATTGGTGGATCTATTAAGACTTATAGGTGTTATAAGGAGCTTTTATCTTATTTGTATTATGCCCCAAGGAGACCCTGGTACTGCTTCTACTGCCTTTCCAGGGGCTACTTTTAAATTTTCTTTTCTACCTATTTTTTATCTTATGGCAAGATTTCGCTTGGTAGATACCTATTGGGGAGTAAGTATTAATCATTCTGTCTGGATAATCTCCACCAGCATTTGGTATCTTAAGGATTTCTTTGGTATGGCTCCTTTATAATTAGAGGAATCAGCTCTTGTAGATGGAGCTAATCCCATCCACATTTTGAAAAGATTGGTACTTCCATTAGTAGTTCCCGGGCTTATTGCGGTATCTATTTTAGTCTTTATCGCTAGTTATACAGAGTGTTTATATTCTTTAATTCTTATCCGAACCCATACCACTACTTTACCTGTCCTTATGGCTGGATATCTTTCAGAATTTAAAAGAGTTGAGAAAGATATCTGCTATATTTATCCTTTCTTCCATACCTATGATTCTTTTTTATTCCTAAATATCAGATAAATCTCTTTACTATCAACTTCCCAGTATATATGTACAAGTCTGTTCCTAAATTTCACCATATTTCTTAATGGAGTTAGAAATTCATTCTCAAAGATTCCTTGTTCTGTAAGTACTTTAAAAGTATCCGCATAGTCTTGTGGGGGTCTAAAACCATTCTGAGATATTATATGATTACATATATCAATAGCTGCCTCAATAGCAATTATGAAATTATACTTAGCACTATCAATTTTATCTGGATCATTCAAAAATTTTTCTTTATCAGTTTTGCCTAAGGCTTCTAAACGGCTTATGGCTTTTCTAGTCTCAAAGATCAATTTAGAGATTTTGTCTTTATTATAGCGGAGCATTTTTAATCTCTTTTAAGTATTCATCTATTAAATGTTGATAATCAAAATACTTTCTGAAAATTAAACTCTCAAAATCTGACCTTAAGAGGCTGTCTCTTTCTATAATAACAATTTTACCTTTCAAAATATTATATATAAATCCAAGGGGCGCTTTGTTTATAACTCTTACATCAAAGGATTTTTGAATTTTATCTTCTAAAATTCTTTCTAATTCAAATTCTAAATCTAAAGCCTTATCCATATCAAAATCAGAAATATAAATCCCTATATCTATATCTTTGTAATTGTTAGAATTAACAAAGGAACCAAATATGTAGGCAAATAATATATTTTCTTTCTTTACTAATTCACTTTTTATTTCCTCAATAATTTTCTCTCTCATTAAATAGATTACATCATGATAATATTTCCTTTCTGGTAGCTAATTGGAGGCAATTTAAAAAAGGAGGTCTCTTTACTTTAGATTTCTACTTCCTGGTTTTATTAAGGGTATTCCCTTTTTACATAGGGGACAATCTTCGGGATTATAGGTATCCAATTGAAGTTGTATTAAAGAATATAAATCTTTATCAAAGATTGTCCTTCCATCACTTCTATCTACAATACATGCGTAGGCGCAAATTTCTCCTCCTAAATCTTTAACAAGTTTTGCCACTTCAAGGGCAGATCCTCCAGTGGTTATTACATCTTCACAAATTAGTATTTTTTCGCCCGGAGAAATAGAGAATCCTCTTCTTAGGGTCATTTTTCCCTCTTCCCTTTCTGCAAAGATTCCCCTTACCTTTAAAACTCGAGCTAATTCATAGGCAATAATTACTCCTCCTAATGCGGGTCCTATTACAGTCTCTATTTTTAAGTTTTTGGGAATTTTTTCTGCTATTTCCCTTGCAATTTTTTCGGCGATATCAGGATATTGAAGAATAAGGGCACATTGAAGATAATTTGGGCTGTGAAGTCCCGAAGATAATAAGAAATGTCCTTCTAAAAAGGCATTCTTTTCCTGAAAAACTTTTAACCAATCCATATGAAAAAATTATATCATAAACTGAGGAATATAGTATAAAATAAAATTATGGATTTTCCAAGGGAAGGAAAATGTAAAATATGTGGTAAAAAATCTATCCTAATTTCCTCCTTTTTAGGAGTATGTAGGGATTGTATTTTAAATAGGTTTGCTGAGGTTTTACCGATTATTGGGTCTTCCCATAAAAAAGCAAGAAATTATTTTGAACTTTTTTATCCTGCTGAATCAAATAGGCCCTATTGTGATCTATGTATTCATAACTGTTCCCTTGATTCTGAAAAAAGTTTTTGTGGGCTTATAGAAGATAGGAAAAGATGGGCAGGAAGCTCAGAAAAGGGTCTCTTGGAGTGGTATTACGATCCTCTTCCTACAAATTGTGTTGCAACCTTTATTTGTCCTGAAAAGGATCATTATGGTTATAAAAACTTAGCAGTTTTTTATGCTACTTGCAATTTTAATTGTCTTTTTTGCCAAAATTGGCACTATCATAATTATTTAAAGAAAAAAACTCCCATTTATTCTGTAAAGGATTTAATTGAAAAAATAGATAATAAAACCTCTTGTATATGCTTCTTTGGAGGGGATCCTACCCCTCAAATTGCTCATGCCTTAGCTTTAGCTAAAAAAGTTAAAAATAGAGTAAGAATATGTTGGGAAACTAATGGCTCTATGAATTCTAAAATCTTAAAGGAAATGTTCTATATTTCCGTTGAGAGTGGAGGGATAGTAAAATTTGACTTGAAGGCTTTTGAAGAGAGAACTCATATTGCATTAACAGGAGTTTCTAATAGAAAAACTTTGGAAAATTTCCAATGGGCAGGTGAGGAAAGTAGAAAAATTAAAGATAGAATAGTTTTAGTTGCAAGCACTTTGCTTGTTCCAGGATATATAAATGAGGAAGAGGTAGAGAAAATTGTAGAATTTATTTCAAAAATTAATTCCAATATACCCTATTCCCTTCTTGGATTTTCACCTAACTTTTTCTTTGATAATCTTCCCACTACTTCAAAGACCCATGCGGAAAGTTGCTTTGAGATTGCAAAGGAGAAAGGGTTAAAATATGTAAATATAGGTAATGTATTTTTGCTTTCTAATTACTATTAATTTTTAATAAGGGAGGAAAAGAAAATGATTTTGTGGGATAACCCTATTGATGTTAGTCTCCTAATTCATGAAGATATGATATTTTGGCCCTCGGATCCAAAATTTGTTTTGGAGAGAGTTTCCGAAATTTCTAAGGGTAATAATGCGAATCTTTCAAAGGTATCTATGGGGCTTCATACAGGAACCCATATTGACACTCCCTATCACTTTTTAGGAGAGGGAAAGACCTTAGAAGAAATTGATATTTCAAGATTTTATGGGATTGTAAAGGTGTTTGAGATAAGAAGTGAAGAAAAGATTCTATTAAAGGATATTGAAAATTTAAATATAGAAAGGAATGATATAATTTTGTTTAAGACTAAAAACTCTCTTCTTCTCCAAGAAAAAACATTTCATGAGAATTATGTGGGTCTTTCCTTGGAGGTGGCGGAATATTTAGGGAATAAAGAGATAAAAGCGGTTGGAATTGATTACTTATCCATTGGACCTAAAGGAGAAGAGGGGAGAAGGGTTCATAAGGCTTTACTTAGTAAGGAAATAGGAATAATTGAGGGTTTAGATCTTAATAATGTTTCTTCTGGTAAATATTTTTTCATTGCCTTGCCCTTAAAGATTAAGGGAGGAGAAGGATCACCAGTAAGAGCCTTACTTTTTCCTATAAAGGAATAATATAAAGGGGTTTTACCTATGAAGGTAGCAGTAGTTCATGATTGGTTAGTTAATATAGGTGGGGCAGAAAAGGTCTTAGAATCAATTTTAGAGATCTTTCCTAATGCTCATTTATATATTTTAATATACTCAGAAAAGGTTTTGGAGGGATTTTCAAAGAAGCCAAAAAAAATTTTTACTTCATTTTTGCAAAAAATTCCTAAAATTGAGATATTATATCCAAAATTATTATTTCTTATGCCCTACGCTATAGAGCAATTTGATCTTTCAGACTATGACTTAGTAATATCCAGTAGTCATTATGTGGCAAAGGGAGTATTGACAAAGTCTTATCAAAAACATGTTTGCTATTGTCATACTCCCGTAAGATATGCTTGGGATTTATACTTTCCATATATTAAGGATCATGGATATTATCATGGTTTTAAGGGAATTTTAGCAAGATCATTATTACATTACATAAGAATATGGGATGTTATTAGTTCCAATAGAGTGGATTATTTTATTGCTAATTCCGAAAATGTTTCGAAAAGAATATGGAAGATATATAGAAGAGAAGCAAAGGTAATTTATCCTCCTGTGGATCTCTCAAAATGTAGGCCATTGGATATTAGAGAAAAGAAAGATTTCTTTGTAACAGTCTCCCGATTAGTTCCCTATAAGAAAGTAGATTTAATAGTTAAAACTTTTAATAAACTTCATCTTCCATTAATTGTTATTGGGAGTGGAGAAGAAGAAAAAAAACTAAGAAAAATGGCAAAGGATAATGTAAAGATATTGGGATGGCAATCTGATTATCAGGTTTACAATTATATGGCAGAGGCTCAGGGATTGATTTTCTCTGCAGAAGAGGATTTTGGGATTGTTCCTGTGGAGGCTCAGGCTTGTGGAACTCCAGTTATTGCTTATAGGAGAGGTGGGGTTTTGGAAAGTGTGATAGAAGGAAAGACAGGAATGTTTTTTGAGGAGCAGAAGGAAGAGAGTCTTAGTAATGCAATACTAAAATTTTTAGAGCTGAAGGAGAAGTTTAACACAGAGGAAATTGTTGATAATGCAAAAAGATTTTCCAAAGAAAGATTTATAAATGAATTTTCAGATTTTATCTCTAAAATAATGTGATTTATATCACTGACAATAAAAAAAATTTTAGAGAAAATATTTATAGGATTTATCATAAAAAGAGAGGAGTGCTATTGATGAGGTTAGAGGGAAATTTAGATAGGATAGAATTTTTATCCCTTATTAATTTTTTATCTTTACAAAAAAGAACAGGAATATTTTTAATAAAGAATAACGATTATAAATCTGGAAAAGTTTTTCTTAAGGCTGGAGATGTAATAGATGTGGAATATTTAGGAGAAAGAGGAAATTCAGCTTTTTTTAAATTAATCACTCTTCCTGAAATAGATTTTGTCTTTACCGAAACCTCTGTAAAAATAGAGAGGAAAATAAATTTATCTATCGAGAATTTAATCCTTGAGGCTATAAAGAAGATCGATGAAGAAAAAGAATTGTATCTTCCTTCTTTATTAGAGACTTTTTAATTCTCTATTGATTCCCATCTAAATTTGTGATAATAATACTCAAGATAATCTAATCAATTAAAAACTTTTTTTAAGAGGGTTTCTATGAAAAGGTTTTTATTATTTTTAGTTATAATTACTTTATTTTTTTCTCCTATTTGGAGTTGGAGTGGAAAAACTCACCAAAGAATAGTAGAGGATGCATTAAATTACATCCCCCGAGAATTTCAAAGACGAATTATGCCTTATAAAAATGAAATTCTTGAAGGAAGTGTAGCACCAGATAGAGTTTATAGAGATTTTCAGAACCATATATATGATTTTAGAACAAGAAAGGGAGGGGGAATTGAAAAGGTTAGGGAAAAATATTATCAAATTATTTCCCTAATAAGGGAAAAGAAACCTTGGAGATTAATTGCCTTTGAGCTGGGAGTTTTATCACACTATATATCGGATTTAAATCAACCTTTACATACATCATCAAGCTATGAAGAAAAGGAATTTCACAGTAAATATGAAAAGGATGCGGAACAAATTGTTCTAAGAAAGGTTAAAGCTTTAAATTTTATTTCAAAACCAGCCTATCACATATTTAATAGTGCAAAGGTTGCTCACTCCTTTTATTATGATATTGAAAAAGCTTATAATAGTAAAAATGGATGGAGATCTGTTTATAGTTTAACTCAAAAGCAAATAGATAAATCAGTAGAGGATGTAGCAAATTACTGGTATAGTATCTGGATAAGAGCCAATAGAATTCCAACCTTAGAGGATTTATGGAATGACTTTCTTGACTTTTTATTTCTTTTTATAAATAAAATTTTTGCAGTTGAGGTGAGATAATGAGAATAGCAATTATTGGTGGCACAGGAGTTTATGATCCAAAATTTTTAGAAAATCCTGAAGAAGTAATTGTCCCAACCCCTTATGGAGATGCTAAAATCATAAAGGGAATTTATTGGGGAGAGGAGGTAGGATTTTGGGCAAGACATGGTGTAAAGCATTCGGTACCTCCTCATAAAATCAATTATAAAGCAAATATGTGGGCATTAAAAAGTTTAGGGGTAGAGAGGATAATGGCTACAACAGCAGTAGGTAGTTTAAAAATGAATTTAGCTCCGGGAGATTTAGTTTTATTAGATCAATTTATTGACTTTACTAAGGGAAGAGATTATACATTTTATGATGGAAGAGATGGAAAGGTAATCCACATAGATTTTTCTGAACCCTATTGCCCAGAACTTAGAAGCATCTTGATAGAAGAAGCAAAGAACTTAGGAATTAAACTTCATCCATATGGGACTTATATTTGTACCGAGGGTCCGAGATTTGAAACTCCTGCGGAAATAAGAATGTTTACTAATTTTGGAGATGTGGTAGGAATGACTAATGTTCCTGAAGTTGTTTTAGCAAGGGAGCTAGAACTGTGTTATGTTAATGTTTCTCTTGTTACTAATTATGCTGCAGGAATATCTAAAACTCCTTTAAGTCATCAGGAGGTACTTTCTGCTATGGCAGAAAACATAGAGAAAGTTAGAAATCTTTTTTCTTCAGTAATACCCAAAATACCAAAGGAAAGAAGTTGTCCTTGCAAATCTGCATTGGGGGAATATAGGGGAGAATAATAAAAAATGAAGATTTTAGAGTGGAAAAATAATTCCCTTTTTATCTTAGATCAGACAAAATTACCTTGGAAGGAAGAGTGGATTCAGTGTCAGAAATATCAACAGGTGATTGATGCTATCAAGAAATTAAAAGTAAGGGGTGCTCCTGCTATAGGTGTTGCAGCTGGATATGGTGTGGCTTTGGCAGCAATTAAATATACAGGATATAATCTTCCTGGGTATATTAATGGGGTTATCAGTGAATTTGCATTATCTCGCCCTACTGCTGTAAATTTATTTATGGTTTTAAGAAGACAGGGAAAGATTGTTTTAAAAAATAAACAAAAGTCTTCTGTGGAACTTAAATTAATGCTTCTTGAAGAGGCCCAAAGGATAGAGGAGGAGGAGAGAGAAAGATCCTATGCTATAGCTAATTATGGTGTAGATTTGATACCTGATAAGGCAAATATTCTCACCCATTGTAATACTGGAAGTTTAGCTATTATTGGTTTAGGAACTGCCCTGGGAATAATAAAGGAAGCTTGGTATAGAAGAAGAAATATAAATATGATTTATTTTACAGAAACAAGACCTTTACTACAAGGAAGTAGACTTACAGGATGGGAACTTAATCGGGAGAATATTCCTTCTACTCTTATAACTGATAATATGGTGGGATATCTGATGTCAGAAAAGAATATTGATTTAGTCTTAGTTGGGGCAGATAGAATTGCTTTAAATGGGGATACTGCAAATAAAATTGGAACTTATACCTTAGCTGTTTTAGCAAAGTATCACAATATTCCGTTTTATGTAGCAGCTCCCCTTTCATCCTTTGATTTTCAATTGGAAAATGGGAATAATATTGTCATAGAGGAAAGAGATCCAGAGGAAGTGCTTTCTATTGCAGGAAAAAGAATTGCTCCCGATGGGATTAATGCAATAAATCCTGCCTTTGATATCACTCCTAATGAATTGATAACCGCAATAATTACTGAGAAGGGAATAATATTTCCTCCTTTTGAGGAAAATATAGAGAAGATAAGGAGGGTAATGGAGAATGAAGATTCTAATTAAAAAAGTTTCTTTGTTAAAGGATAATGAGATTATTCCAGATATTAATATACTCATCAAAGATGATATTATCAATTACATTGGAAAGGAAATTCCAAGGGAATATGATTATGAGATTGATGGGAAAGAGAAATTAGCAATGCCAGGTTTGGTGAATGCCCATACTCATTTAGCAATGACTCTATTTAGAGGTTTTGCTGATGATTTACCTTTAATGGAATGGCTGGAAACAAAAATTTGGCCCCATGAAGCAAAATTGAGAGAAGAAGATGTATATTGGGGGAGTCTATTGGGTGCTTTGGAGATGATTAAAGGAGGAACTATTGCCTTTGCAGATATGTATTTTTTTATGGATAAGGTAGCTGAAGTGGTTGAGGAAAGTGGTCTTAGGGGAAATCTTTCCTGGGGAATGATTGCAACCCTTGGAGATGAGGACAGAAGATTAGAAAACAGTTTAAAATTTGCTGAAAGATGGCATAACTCTTGTAATGGAAGAATATTGGTAAGTCTTGCTCCCCATGCTCCTTATACTTGTCCTCCAAGTTTTTTAGAAAAGGTGATTGACAAGGCAATCCAATACAATTTGAGTATTCATACTCATCTTTCTGAAACAGAGGAAGAGGTTAAAGAGATAAAAGAGAAGTATGGAGAAACCCCTGTGAGATTAATGGATAAAATTGGACTTTTTAATGTCTCTATAATCTCTGCCCATTGTATTTTTGTTGATTCAGAGGAGATAGAAATTTTAGCGAGAAAAAAAGTAGGAGTTGTTCATAATCCCCAAAGTAATCTAAAACTTGCATCGGGAATTGCTCCTATTAATGAAATGGTAAATAAAGGGGTAAAAGTTGGACTTGGAACTGATGGTCCATCGAGTAATAATAATTTAGATATGTGGGAGGAAGTTAGACTCTCTGCTATTCTACACAAGGGTTATAAAAAGGATCCCACTGCTATCCCTGCTTCCTTAGCTTTAGAAATGGCCACAAAAGTGGGAATGGAAATCCTTGGATGGGGAAATTCAGGGGTTATAGAGATTGGTAAAAGGGCAGATTTGATTTTAGTTGATTTGAAAAAACCTCATTTTTTCCCAAGATTTAATCTGATTTCCCACTTGGTTTATAGTGCCAACTCTTCCGATGTGGATACTGTTATTGTTGATGGAAGGATTCTTATGGAAAAAAGAGAAGTGAAAACCTTAGATGAGGAAAGAATTCTTTATGAGACGGAAAAAAGAGCTTTCTTATTAGTAGAAAGAGAATAGGAGGAAGTAAATTATGACTATACCTTGGATATATATTGAAGACATACCTAAAATAAAGGAAGAGGAGATAGAAATAAGGGGTTGGCTTACTAATAAGAGATCCGGTGGAAAGATTGTTTTTTTAATAATAAGGGATGGTACAGGATTTATTCAGGGAATTGCAGATCTAAATAATTTTACCCAAGAAGAGTTAGAGAAAATAGAGAAAATTCCTTTAGAATCGTCAATTATTGTTCAAGGTAAAGTAAGAGAAGAACCTCGAGCTCCAACAGGATGGGAGATTCATTTAAGTAAAGTAGAAGTTGTCTTTATATCTCAAGAATATCCTATTCAGAAAAAGGAGCATTCCATAGAATTTTTAATGGAACATAGACATCTTTGGATCAGATCCAGAAAACAGCAAGCAATATTACGAATTAGAAATGAAATAATAAAAGCAATTAGAGATTTTTTAGATGAGAGGGGTTTTGTCTTAGTGGATGCTCCAATTTTAACTCCATCCTCTTGTGAAGGGACAACGACTCTTTTTGAATTAGATTACTTTGATCTTGGAAAAGCATATTTATCTCAAAGTGGACAGCTCTATATGGAAGCAGCCTGTATGGCATTGGGAAAGGTTTATTGTTTTGGTCCTGCTTTTCGAGCAGAGAAATCAAAAACAAGGAGACATTTAACGGAATTTTGGATGGTGGAGCCAGAAATGGCCTATTGGAATTGGCAGGATAATATGAGACTTCAGGAAGAACTGGTAAGTTATGTTGTTCAAAGGGTTTTAGAAAGAAGAAGAAGGGAGCTTGAAATTCTTGAAAGAGATATAAAACCCTTAGAGGGGATTCTTCCCCCATTTCCTAGGATTACTTATAAAGAAGCTGTTGAATTACTAAACAGAAAAGGAATTCCCTTTCAATATGGAGATGACTTTGGTGGAGATGAAGAGACAATAATATCTCAAGAGTTTGATAAACCAGTTTTTATTCATCATTATCCTGCTAAGATAAAACCATTTTATATGCAACCAGATCCTGAAAATCCGGAGTTGGTTCTCAATGATGATCTCTTGGCTCCAGAAGGGTACGGAGAAATAATTGGAGGAAGTCAAAGAATTCATGATTTAAATCTTTTAGAAGAAAAAATAAAGGAAGATAATTTACCCCGGGAAGCTCTTGAGTGGTACATCGATTTAAGAAGATATGGCTCTATTCCCCATTCAGGATTTGGACTTGGAATAGAGAGGACTACTGCTTGGATTTGTGGATTAAAACATGTGAGGGAAGCGATACCTTTCCCAAGACAAATTTATAGAATATATCCATAAATTATTTTAATTCTTATTAAATTCTTGATTTTTTACCTATATTATTTTAAACTATTAAGGTTTTTAAATATGCATGAGTGGGCATTGGCTGAAGCAGTTGTAAGTTCTGTTATAAAGGAAGCTCAGAGTAAAAATCTGAGAAAAATAGATTTCCTCTCTATAAAGGTAGGAGAAATACAACAAATTGATTTAGAGGTTTTTGATTTTGCTTTAAAGGAATTATCTAAGGATACAATCCTTGATGGTGTAAAAATAAAATATGAAGATTATCCTGCTATTTTATTTTGTAATCTTTGTAATAACAAGTGGAGCTATAGAGAAAGTTTTGATAAATTAGGAGATGAAGAGAAAGAGGCTATACACTTTATTCCAGAAACAATTCATGTTTATATTCGATGTCCCAAATGTGGAAGTGTAGATTTTGAGATTAAAGAAGGAAGAGGGGTATGGATTGAGGAAATATTATGAATCTAATTGATCCCAGAATTTATGTTATTAATGAAAGGATAAGAAATATAAAAAGAATATGGGCAATTAGTAGTGGAAAGGGAGGTGTTGGGAAGAGTACTTTATCCACTTTTATCTCTCTTATCCTAAATAAAAAGGGTTATAGGGTAGGACTTTTAGATTTAGATTTTTATGGCCCCTCCTCTCATATTATATTAGGTTTGAAAGATTCAAGGCCTGAAGAAGAATATGGAATAAAACCCATAAATGTTGATGGAATAGAATTTATGTCCATCATATATTTTACTGAGAATAAATCCTTAGTAATGAGGGGAAAAGATGTTTCAGCAGCTCTTATAGAGATTTTAACTATAACCCGTTGGAATAATTTAGATTTTTTAATCATTGATATGCCCCCTGGAATGGGGGAGATCTTGTTAGATACGATAAGATTTGTGCCAAGTTTGGAGTTTTTGATTGTTTCTAACTCCTCAATAATATCTATGGAGACTGTGGAAAAATTAGCAAGATTTTTAAAAGATCAAAATTTTTTAATATTAGGGCTTATTGAAAATATGAAATTTTCTTCTTCAGATATCATCAAAAATAAATGTAATGAGCTTGAAATTAAATACTTAGGGGAAATTCCCTTCTGTCCAGAATTGGAGGATTCTTATGGGAATCTTCAAGGTCTTTTAAACTCTAAAATTTCTAAAGAACTTGATAATATTCTTTCCTTTCTTACATGAATAAAATTTTAAAAAGAGAGGGTGAACCATGGAAAAAATCAAAATTAAAGTTAATGGTAATGAGTTGGAAGTATCTCCAGATAAAACAGTTCTTCAGGTATTGAAGGAATTAGGAATTCATGTGCCTGTGCTCTGCCATTACGAGCCTCTTATGCCTCAAGGATCTTGTAGAATTTGCGTAGTAGAAGATAGAGGGGTATTAAAGACTGCTTGTACAACTCCTGTGGAACCTAATATGGACATAAAAACTGATACGCCAAATGTTATAAGTTCAAGAAAGTTAGTACTACAATTACTCTTTTCCGAAAGAAACCATTATTGCATGTATTGTGAAGTAACAGGAGAGTGTGAGCTACAGGATTTGGGCTATGAATTTGGTTTAGATCATTTTGAATTCCCCACTTATGAGAAAAAATTTCCTGTAGATAATTCCCATGATTTCATAATTATAGATCATAATCGCTGTGTACTTTGTAGAAGATGTGTAAGGGCTTGTTCAGAGATTGCTGGACATTATGTTCTTGGAGAAAAGGAAAGAGGAATTGATACTATGATTATTGCTGATATGAATCTGCCTCTTGGAAGTTCCTCTTGTGTATCCTGTGGTTTATGTGCCCAAGTATGTCCCACAGGAACAATTATAGATAAAAGATCCTCTTATCTTGGAAGAGAATTGCAATCAGATATGATTTATTCCAATTGTGATTTATGTCCTGTGGGGTGTGGATTAGAGATCTATAAGAAGAAGGGAGCTAATTTTATAATAAAGATATATGGAGACTGGAATTCCGATGTTTCCTATGGTGTGCTCTGTAAAGTTGGAAGATTCTTGTCTTTATATGATAACAAAGAGAGGGTAAAGGGAATAAAATTAAAAGACGAATTTGGATATAAAAGGCTTTATGAAGATGATCTATTATTCCTAATAAAGTCTAAATTAAATAATGCAATAGCATATGTAGATGGTTCCCTTTTTAATGAAGAATTGGACCTTATAAAAGAATTATTTAAAGATAAAGTTTACTCTATATATCCTACGGAATCACCTATTCCTACAAATATTAATTTAAAAGACTTAGATAATGGAAGTTTCTTTGTGGTTCTTGGGGTGGATTTGAATAGGGAATATGTTACTGTAGGATCCTTTGTTAAAAGAAATGTCATAGGTAAGAAGGCAAAGCTTATGGTTGTTGATAAGGAATTTAATAGTCTTGCAAAGATCGCAGATTATGTGTTTAACATAAAGGATCTCAGTTTGGCTTTGGATATATTGAAGAAGGAAAAAGAAGTTATTATTATTTATAAATCCCTTTCAAGAGATGAAGGTAAAATATTAGAATCTCTATCTAATGCCAAATTCCTATATCTTCCTTTAGAAACTAATACTATAGGATTACAAAAACTTGGAATTAAGCATGATAAAGTATCAGCAGAGAATGTTTTTATATTTGGTAGAAATTTAGAGGGTATAAGAGATTTACCAATAGAAAATTCATTTACCTTGATATTTACCCCCTATGAAAATAATAAACCCTATAAAGGAGATGTAATTGTAGGTATAACTGATGGTTTTGAAAGAGAAGGGACCTTCTATAATTTAGAAGGTAAAAAACTGAGGAAGGAAAAGGTTTTAAAAGCAACTTATGATGTAATTGATTTAAAAACTTTTCTTTCTTATGCCTTGGCCAAAACTGAAAAAGTATCTTAACTTGAGAGGTGGAAAAATATGGGAAAGATAAAGGTTGCCTCAATTTGGTGTGAAGGATGTTCAGGATGCCATATGTCCTTTCTTGATATGGATGAAAGATTGGTGGAACTTATCAATAAAGGATTAGAGATAAATGCTACTCCAATTTCAGACTTAAAGATTCCTGATGAAGATACAGATGTAGGTATTATAGAGGGAGCAGTTGCAACTGATCACCACGAAGAAGAGGTAAGGATGATGAGAGAAAGATGCAAATTTATTGTGGCTCTTGGAGATTGTGCAGTTTTTGGTGGCATTCCTACTATGAGAAATTATTTCTCAAAAGAGGAATTATTGGAAAGGGGATATATTACTACTGAAAGTACTGTGGAGGGTAAAATTCCAACCTCGGAAGAGATTGGAAAGCATTTACCAAAAACGAAAGCTGTTAATGAGGTAATAAAAGTAGATTTTTATATTCCCGGATGTCCTCCTTCTGCTGACGTAATCTACTATGTTTTAAGGGAAGTATTAGAAGGTAGAGTACCTAGATTAGAAGGCGAACTTCTTAAGTATGAGTAAGGGGTGAGAGTTATGGAAAAGAAGATTACTATAAGTCCAGTTACAAGAATAGAAGGACATGCAAGGGTAACTATACATTTAGATGATAATGGAAAAGTAGAAAAAGCTTTCTTTCATGTGGACCAATTTAGGGGATTTGAAAAGTTTTCTGAAGGAAGACATTTTTCAGAGATGCCTGTTATTACAGAAAGGATATGTGGAATCTGTCCCATAAGCCATCATCTTGCATCTGCAAAGGCCTGTGATGAAATTATTGGGGTAGAAATACCAAGGCCAGCAAAGCTCTTGAGGGAACTTGTTCATATGGGTCAAATTATACAGTCCCATTCAATGCACTTTTTTGAACTGGCAGGTCCAGATTTACTTTTAGGTTGGGATGCAGACCCAAGGGTTAGAAATGTCGTAGGTCTTATCCAAGAAAATCCTGAATTAGCCTTAAAAGCTGTAAAACTTAGAAAGTTTGGTCAAAGGATTATTGAGCTTGTGGCAGGAAGAAGAATACACCCCTCTTTTGCAATAGCAGGTGGAGTAAATAGTGCTCTATCTCCTTCTGCGAGGGATGAAATTCTAAAGGATATTGATGAAATGATATCCTACATTCAAGAGGGAATTAAACTTGCAGAAGAATTTATAGAAAAGAATAAAGAAGAATGTGAAAAATTTGCATCTTTTTCCACAGGATATTTAGGTCTCGTAAAGGATGAGGGATCTTTGGAACTTTATGATGGAAAGTTAAGATTTATAGATAAAGATGGGAATATAGTGAAGGAGTTTAGGTCTCAATATTACTTGAGATATATAGGTGAAAGGGTTGAGGATTGGAGCTACTTAAAATTCCCATACTATAAACCCTTTGGATATCAGGAAGGAGTTTATAGGGTGGGTCCTTTGGCAAGATTAAATGTAGCAGACAAGATAAGTACCCCCCTTGCCAATGATGAATTTAGAAAGTTTAAACTTATTAGAAACGGAAAACCTGTAGAAGGTTCTCTTTATTATCATTATGCAAGATTAATTGAAACAATTTATGCATTAGAAAGAACAAGAGAAATCTTAGAAGATCTAGAAGTCATGAGCCAAGATGTGCTGAGACTCGGTGAGGTAAAGAATGAGGAAGGTATTGGCATAGTCGAAGCACCAAGGGGGATTCTGATTCATCATTATTGGGTGGATGAAAAGGGAACAATAGAAAAGGTAAATTTAATAGTTTCTACGGGTCATAATAATTGGGCAATGAGTAAAGCAGTAGAACAGATAGCAAAGGCTTATATAGATGGTAAAAACTTGAAGGAAGGTATGTTAAATAGAGTAGAAGGAGCTATAAGATGTTATGATCCATGTCTTTCCTGTTCCACTCATGCTATAGGTAAAATGCCATTAATTATAGAATTATATGATAAAGATGGTAATTTAGTTGATAGCTTAAAAAGAGATTGAGAAAAATACTTCTAATTGGATTTGGAAATGAATATAGAAGAGATGATGGATTAGGAATAAAGCTCCTGGACCTAATAAATGGAGATATTGAAAAAATAAAGGTTCAGGAGCTTACTTTTGATATGGCTGAGATTTTAAAAGATTACAATGTGGTAATTTTTATTGACGCTTCCATAGATGGAGATGAAATTATTTTTAGAAAAATAGAAGAAAAAAGGGTCTTTTCTCCTCTTACCCATCATACATCCTGTGAGGAGCTCCTATCTTGGGCAAGGACTCTTTATGGAAAAACTCCAGATCTTTATTTATTATCTATCAGGGGATATGATTTTGATTTTGGAGAAGAACTTTCAGAGAAAGCAAAGGAAAATCTTAAAAAGGCATTAGATTTTTTAAAGAAATTTTTAGAAAATATTAATGCAAAAGACATATAAAATAAAAATATATGGAATAGTTCAAGGAGTAGGATTTAGACCCTTTATATTTAAACTCGCTAAAAACCTTGATTTAACAGGATGGATTTTTAATTCTACTGGATCAGTACATATTTTAGTTCAAGGTCAAGAAGAAAAAATAAATCTCTTTATAGATAGCATACTAAAGGATCCTCCTCCGTTATCAAGAATTGAAAAAATTGAAAGGGAAGGAATTTTTACAGAAGAGATTTTTAGAGAATTTTCTATTATAGCAAGCAAAGAAGATCAAGGATTTAATTTCATGTCTCCAGATATTGCTGTATGTAATGATTGTCTTTCGGAGATGAGGGATCCAAGGGATAGAAGATATAAATATCCATTTATAAACTGCACAAAT
>FMJZ01006609.1_pt1 | contig 19685 bp, 21 predicted proteins | sample 1987881 | NCBI WGS metagenome assembly FMJZ01 (sample SAMEA4378227, study PRJEB15110) | soil metagenome | biome: soil; feature: Field; material: Soil | place: India | collected 2015-03-11 | depth 0 m
TATTATTTAGAATAATTTTAAAACAAGAGCTAACAATGAATTTAGACACTAATAACATAAGAATTGATATTCAGAAACTTAAAAAACTTCCAACGCTTTCTTACACTGCTGAAAAAATAATTAATTTAACTTCAAAAGAACTAACACATCTTGATGAACTTGTCAGTATTATTGAAAAAGACCCACCAATTATGTCAAAAGTTTTAGGAGTTGCAAATATAGTTTATCTTGGGCTCTATAAACCTATTACAACTATTAAAGATGCTTTGTTAAAAATAGGATTTAAAACTTTAAAAAACATTGCTTTAAGTATATCAATATTTAGCCTTTTTAAATCTTCTGAAGAAAAAGAAAAAAGTTATATAAAGCTTTTTAAACACTCTACTGCTACAGGAATAATATGTCAGATTATTTCAGAGAAATTTTTAGAAGAACCTGGAGATGAAAATTTTACAGCTGGAGTTCTTCATGATATAGGATTTTTTGTTATTCACTATGCTTTTTACGAGCATTTTAAAAAAATTGAAGAAGCCATTTTAGAAGAAAATTCTTTTAGTAAAGTAGAAGAAAAAATTCTTGGAACAACCCATTCAGAAATAGGAAAATGGCTTGCTGAGATATGGGGACTGCCCGAGATGATATGTGATGTTATTCTCTATCATAATGATTTACCTCAGAAATCTGCGAAATATTCAAAAAATGTGGCTTTAGTTCATCTTTCAAATTTTATTGCTCATCAACTGGGTTATTATCCTTTTGAAGTTAAGATAAAGTCCAATTTTTATAAAGAGAGAGTTTATAAAATTTTAAATCTTCCAGATGTAGATGAACTAATCTTAGAATTAAAAGAAATTACCAGAGAAGTAGAAAACTTATGAGAGATTTTTTATTAAAAATTGGTAATGTTTTAGAACTTAAAAATTTAGAAAATTTTGATGATGAACAACTAAAGAATTTAATATTACAACATATTACAAAAAGATTTATTCTTGAAAAATCTCTATTTCAATTAAGTGAAGATTTTTCCTGTTACACTGAACTCTCAGTAAGAATTGTGTCTTCTATTAATCGCGTTATTGACAGAATTTATACTGAGAAAGATATTTATAGTTTTATCTCGCAATGTTTCGATGAATTCATAAAACTACTTCCAGCAGAAAATATATCATTCATGGAGAAACATCCTGAATTGGACTTACTTATTTTAAAGGTTGCTTCAGGAAAAGTTAAGCTAAAAGATTTCAAAAGCAAAATATTTAATATTAATAACACATTAGCAGGAGAGGCTTTTAAAGAAGGAAATTTTATTTATGTTCCTGATATAACAAAAGAAAAAAAATACAATTCAAGGCTACCTACCTTAGTTCCAATAAGATCAGTTCTTGCGGTTCCTGTAAAAATACAAAATAAAATAATTGGAGTAATAAACTTTTCCCATCCAGAAGTTAATGCATTTGATGATTTTTGTATTTTCTTTTTTGTTTCAATGGCACAATTTTTTTCTACGATAATAACACTTTTTAAACTTTACAATGAAAATTTAAAATTTAATGAACATTTGCAAAAAGAGGTAAATAGAAAAACTTTAGAACTACAAAAGATAAATAAAAAACTTTATAAAGAATCTATAACAGATGCTCTTACAGGCATATATAATAGAAGATTCTTTTTTCAGAGACTTGAGGAAGAATATGCAAGAACCTTAAGATATGGTAACAGCTTCTGCCTTATTCTTTTTGACCTTGACAATCTAAAAAAAATCAATGACACGTTCGGACATCCTGAAGGAGATAGGCTTATAAAGCTTTTTGCAAAGATTTTAAAAAATAATACAAGGAAAGAGGATATTGCTACAAGAATAGGAGGAGATGAGTTTGGATGCATACTTATTGGAACTTCAATAGAAGGAGCTCAAAAAACCGCAGAAAGGATAAAAGAAGAGTTTAAAAACAGATATAAAAAGGCTACTGTTAGTGTTAGTGGTGCTTTATGCTATATTGGTAAGGGTGAGCTTTTCAAGTTTTATAAAAATTATAAAGACATTTTTATTGAATTAGATAAAGCTCTCTTTAAAGCAAAAAAAATCAGAGATACAATAGAAATAATTGAAACAAAATAAAAAAATATGATAAATTTTAAACTTAATGTAAAGAGTCTTTGACTCTTATTAAAACGCACGCCTTAGGAATTCTCCGATGGTCCTTTAGGGGTAAGGAGAAAAGGCGGAGGTAAAACCATTTTAGGAGGTTTTTATGTCAGTAGTCACAATGAAAGAACTTCTTGAAGCAGGCGCTCATTTTGGCCATCAGGTTAAACGATGGAATCCGAAAATGAAAAAGTATATCTTTGCAGAAAGAAATGGTATTCACATTATTGACCTTCAAAAAACTGTTAAAGGTATTGAAGAGGCTTATGAATTTTTGAAAAATGTTGCAGCAGAAGGAGGAAGCATTCTTTTTGTTGGCACAAAAAAACAGGCTCAAGATGCAATTCAGGAGGAAGCTAAAAGAGCAGGAGTTTTTTATGTAAATCATCGCTGGCTTGGAGGAATGCTTACTAATTTTTCCACAGTAAGAAAAAGCGTTGAAAAATGGCAAAAAATTGAACAGATGAAAGAAGATGGCACACTGTATTTACATACTAAAAAGGAAATTGCAAAATATGAAAAAGAAAGACAAAAACTTGAATTAAATCTTATCGGAATTAAAGACATGATGGAGATTCCAAAGGCAATATTTATTGTAGACATAAAAAAAGAAAAGATTGCCGTTGAAGAAGCAATAAAGCTTGGAATTCCTATATCTGCAATAGTTGATACAAACTGTGACCCTGATCTTGTTGACTATGTAATACCAGGCAATGATGATGCAATAAGAGCAATAAAACTTATAACATCAAAGATGGCCGATGCTGTGTTGGAAGGTAAAGAAATTTTTATGAAGAAAGTTGAAGAAGAAGCTGAAAAAGCAGCAATAAAAGAAAAGATACTTCAAGAACAGGAGTATCAAAAATCAATGGATGAGTATATTGAAGAATAAAGGAGGAATGTTATGGCAATAACTGCTCAGATGGTAAAAGAACTCAGAGAAAAAACAGGTGCTGGAATGATGGAATGCAAAAAAGCACTTGAATCCTCAGGAGGAGATTTTAATAAAGCAATTGAAATTTTAAGGCAAAAGGGACTTGCAACTGCTCAGAAAAAAGCATCAAGAGAAGCCAGAGAAGGAATTATAACTTCTTATATTCATATGGATAAAATTGGAGTAATGCTTGAACTTAACTGTGAGACAGATTTTGTTGCAAGAAATGAGGAATTCCGTCAACTTGCCAAAGATATTGCAATGCAAATAGCAGCAGCAAATCCTCAATATATACAGAGAGAAGATATTCCCCAGGATGTAATAGAAAAAGAAAAAGAGATTTATAAATCTCAAATAAAAGGCAATAAACCACCACAGGTTATTGAAAAAATTTTAGAAGGAAAACTTGAAAAATTCTTTGAGGAGGTGTGTCTTCTTGACCAGCCTTTTATCAAAGAACCCGAAAAAAAGATAAAAGACCTTATTACTGAAAAAGTTGCCAAGTTTGGTGAAAATATCATGGTAAGAAGATTTGTAAGATTTCAAGTAGGACAAACACAGGATGAGTAAACCTTTTTATAAGAGAGTGCTTTTAAAACTCAGCGGTGAAGCCCTTATGGGAGAAAAGGGTTATGGAATTGATCCATTTACTGTAAACTACATGGCAGAAGAAATAAAAAAAGCTTATCAATTGGGGGTTGAAATCGCTGTTGTAATAGGAGGTGGTAATATCTGGAGAGGCTCTGAAGCTCAGGCGCAAGGAATTGAAAGAGCAACAGCAGACTATATGGGAATGCTTGCAACAGTAATAAATGCACTGGCACTTCAAAATGCCCTTGAAAAACAAGAAGTTGACACCCGAGTCCAGTCAGCAATTGAAATGAGAGAACTTGCTGAGCCATACATAAGAAGAAAAGCAATAAGACATCTTGAAAAAAATAGAGTGGTAATATTTGCTGCAGGCACAGGTAATCCCTATTTCACAACTGACACAGCAGCTGCCCTAAGAGCAATTGAGATCGGTGCAGATATTATTCTGAAGGGAACAAAGGTAGACGGAATTTACTCATCAGACCCGGTTAAGGATTCTAAGGCAAAAAAATTTGATATACTTACTTATATGGATGTAATAAGAAACTCTCTTAAAGTGATGGATTCCACTGCAATTACCCTTTGTATGGATAATAACCTTCCTATTATTGTATTTAACATACGAAAATCAGATAATCTAAAAAAAATAATTTTAGGGCAAAAAATAGGAAGTATTGTTTTAAAAGAGGTGAAAAATGATGCAGGAATTCAAGAAGAAAGCTAATGAAAAAATGAATCACGTATTGGAAGTATTTAAAAAAGATTTATCTACATTCAGAACAGGCAGGGCTTCCTTAGGAATTCTTGACAATATTAAAGTTGAATATTATGGCAGCACTGTACCACTGAATCAGGTTGCAACACTCGGAATTCCTGAGCCAAGAATGATTACAATCCAACCATGGGAACAAAAAATGATATCTGAAATAGAAAGAGCTATAATGAAATCAGATCTCGGACTTACTCCAATTAATGATGGAAAGATGATCAAAATAGTTATTCCACCCTTAACAGAAGAAAGGAGAAAACAGCTTGTTAAAGTTGTACGCAAAAGAACTGAAGAAGCCAGAGTAGCCATAAGAAATATTCGTAGAGACATTATTGAAGAAATTAAAAAAGCTGAAAAAGAAAAAAAATTGAGTGAGGATGATTCTCGAAGAATACAGGAAGAGATACAGAAAATAACAAACTCCTTTATTGAAAAAGTTGACCATTCTCTGGAACTGAAAGAGAAAGAAATTATGGAGGTTTAAATGAATATAGACCAGGAAAGAAAAAATAGACTCAAAAAAATGCTTAATAAAATGAAGGAACAGATTCTGCAAGAAGCTCGTGAGGAGATAAAAAAATTTCAGACAGGAGAAAAAAGACAGATTGTGGAAGCTGTGATGGATGATGCTGATTTAAGCGTTATTGATCTTTCAGAAGATATAAGTTTGAAACAATTAAGTACGCACAGAGATGTTCTTAAAAAAATTGAAGAAGCCTTAAGAAAACTTGAGGAAGGCACATACGGAACATGTGAGATGTGCGGAGATGAGATTGCTGAGGAAAGGCTTAAAATTCTTCCCTTTGCAATATATTGTAGGGATTGTCAGGAAAAGATAGAGATGATAGAAAAATTTGAAAGCGAAGAAGGTTAATAAATTACTTTTTCTAAGAAAAGACCATTGGGAGGGGCTGTCTGCATAGGAGATGGCCTCTTTCCTGACTCAAAAGCTTCCTGAATTGATTCAATACTTAAATTTCCTTTTCCAATTTCAACAATGCATCCAACTAAGTTTCTTATCATGTATCTTACAAAACCATCTGCTTCTATACGAAATTTAATGAAATTACCATTCAGGCACATATCCATAAAACAAAGTTTGGTAAGTGATTGCATTGTAAAATCATACACAGTTCTTATTTTATTTTTCACATCACTACTACCTGAAAAAGCTGTAAAATCCTTCATCCCTTTAAACAAACATATAGCATTTTCCATCAAAGACAGATTTAACTTCCTAGGATAATGCCATACATATCTTTGAATAAAACAGGAACACTCTTCATCAAGGCATAAGTAGTAAATATAAGACTTTCTTTTTACTGAATACTGAGGATGAAAACTATCTTCAACCTTCTGCATATCAGTTATTTTGATATCATCAGGCAATAAAGAATTTAAAACCTTTTTAAGAACCTCTAATGACATTTTAGGCTCAGCTTTAAATGTAGCAACCTGTCCTAAAGCATGAACTCCTGCATCTGTTCTTCCGGCACCGCGAATTTTAATCTTTTTTTTAAAAATTTTATGAAGACTCTCTTCTATTTTTGACTGTATAGTTTGAGCCTTTTTCTGGCTCTGCCATCCAAAATAGTTCGTTCCATCATACTGAATAGTCATCTTAATGTTTGTCACAATTTAAAATTATAACATTTGAGATTAATGCATTCCCATATTAAACAACTAGTGAGTAATGAACAAAAATATATTGAAAATTCTCTGAGGCTATCAGAGGCATAAAGGTTTAATGAGTTATAATTAGATAATGTATAAAACAGGTATTGCAAATCTTCCACTTCATAACGGAAAAGCTCCTCAATGGCTTTTAAAACGCATGATAGCATTATCAAAAGCTATTATAGAGTTAATGGTTATTGAACTTGGCAAAGAAGAGGTTTTGCGAAGACTTTCAGACCCTTTCTGGTTTCAGTCCTTAGGATGCATCCTTGGATTTGACTGGCACAGTAGCGGAGTTACTACAACTGTAACAGGTGCTATAAAAGAGGGACTGCGTGGTATTGAACATGAGTTAGGTTTATTTGTTGCTGGAGGTAAAGCAAAAAGAGCTCTTAATACTCCTCAGGAAATAATACAATATGCTGCAAAAATTGGCTTTAATCCTGATAGTTTCATCTATGCAAGCAGACTTTCTGCAAAAGTAGACAATGTAGCTGTGCAGGATGGATTTAGTTTATACCATCATACAATCTTTTTTACTCAGGAAGGGCACTGGTGCGTGATTCAACAGGGAATGAATGAAACTTTTTTAATGGCAAGAAGATATCACTGGTTAAGTCTTTCTCCTAAAAGCTTTGTGGAAGAACCTCATGAAGCAGTCTGTTGCGATATAAAAACCAAAACACTAAACTTTACAGCAAAAGAATCATCAGAACTCAGAAAAACCTCAGTGATAATATCACAAGAGAATCCTGAAAAAATAGTAAGAGAAATTAAAAAGATCAATGAACTTAATCTCCCTAAAAGACATTCTATAATAATCAATGATATAAATCCAGAAAATCTCTATAAAATCTTTCTAAAGACTTACGAAAAACAACCTGCTAACTTTGAAGCTTTACTTGAAATTAAAGGACTCGGAGCAAAGGCTTTGAGAGCAATTGCATTAATATCAGAACTTATATATGGAACTCCAATAAGTTTTAAAGATCCTGCCAGATATAGCTTTGCTCATGGTGGTAAAGATAAAATTCCATATCCAGTTGACAGAAAAGTTTACGATAAAACAATTGAAGTAATTAAAAAAGCTATTGAAAATGCAAAGATTGGCAGAATAGAAAAAATCTCAGCATTAAGAAGAATACCAAAAATTAAACTCTAACCAGAAGAATCTATCATACATGGTTGTAGAGAACCCAATAATTGACGCATTGTATTAATTTTGTTAATCTAAAATTAAGTATAATCTGGAGGCAACAATGAAGACCCTTGAGGAAAGAGTATCAAGGATTGAAAAGGTGCTTGAAGATTTTATTGTTAGTGTAGGTATAGAGTTTAACAAGCTCTACAACTCTCAGATGCGCACCGAGGCTGAGCTTAGGGCTTTCAAAGATGAAATGAAAGATTTCAAAGATGAAATGCTTGAATTTAGGAAAAATCAGGAACTCGAAAACAAAAGAAAAAATCAGGGATTTCTTTAAATTTTTCCCTGAGTTTGAGGGTAAAAAGCTGTATGTAATTTTTGGAAGCATTATTTTTTCAGAGGATTTGCTTAGATACATAAGCAAAAAGGGCATCTATGCCATGGGATGGAGAGAGTGGGAATATATGGATATTCTGAACTATGATGATGTGCAAAATAAACGAAAAAACTAAATCATCAGGAGATTCCAAACTTTTTTGCAAATTCTATCTCTTCTTCCTTTGACAGAAGTCTACCTTGGAGTTTTTCTTTTAATACATTTTCTAAAATTTTTCTATAAACCGGTCCTGGTTGAATTCCGATTTTTTTTAAATCTTCTCCTGTTATTAAAGGTTTTATATCTTTAAGTCTTGTTAAATAATTGAAAATTGCTTTCTTTTGCCACTCCTTCGCATAAATCATCATCAAAATAATTGTTTCTATATTCAAAGGCTTTAAAATACTATATACCTTAACATTAAACTGCTGAGAGTCTTCCGGAGTAAATAACTGCAAAGTTTTCTGAGCAGACCTGATATTTTCAATAAGTTCTTTCTTAATATTAACTGGTGAGCATATCCTCTGAAGAAACTCTTCTCTTTCAGCATGGCTAAGATTCCAAAGAATAACCATTAGATAAATAAATTCTTTTCTGTATTCTTCTTTTAAGAAAAGAAGTTCTATTCCCTGTATTGTTTCATAAGCCTTTTCAAGATCGTTATAAATTGCTTTTTCTTCAATAGTTGGATGGATTAATTTAAGCAAACCATAATCTCTAAGTCTTTTTATTGAATTATGCGGCAAAGTTTCTTTTAATAGTAAAATAAGCTCTTCATAAAGTCTCGGTCCTTTAAGCTTCTCAAAAATGTTCATTTTAACAGCGAGTTTTATGAGATTTTCAGTATGTTTTGATATTTTAAATCCTAATTTCTCTGAAAATCTTATGGCTCTTATAGCTCTGGTGGGATCTTCAACAAAACTCAGATTGTGAAGCACTCTTATTTTTTTATCTTTTGTGTCCCTCTGTCCTCCAAAAAAATCTATAAGCAATCCAAAGTCTTTTGTATTGAGTTTAACTGCAAGGGCATTTATTGTGAAATCTCTTCTATATAAATCCTTTTTTATTGATGATGTTTCAACCTTAGGCAAAGCCGCTGGTGACTCATAGTATTCTGTTCTGGCAGTTGCAATATCTATATAAAATTTTTTTACTTCTCCATTTTTTTTAATCTCTTTTAAAATTTTCGCCGTAGCAAATCTTGGATGCGGAGTCACCTTGCCATCTATTCTCTTTGCGAGTTCACGCGCAAAAACTATTCCATCACCTTCAACCACTATATCTATGTCTGGACTTGGTCTTCTCATAAGAAGATCTCTTACTGAGCCGCCTACCAAATAGGCTCCATATCCCATTTCTTCAGCAAGCTTTCCAGCATTCCGAAGAATTTCATAAACTTCTTCAGATAAAAATTCTTTCATTAAATTAAGCACATTTCTTCTGGATTCTTCAGATTCTTGGGGTTTTGAAATCTTAAACTTTCTTATAAGCTCTTCATATAAATTCCGTAATATATCGGTTCTTGTAATGACTCCAACCACTTTTTGTTCTTTTAAAATCGGAACAAATCTCTGATTAAGCTCAATCATATTCTTTTCTATTTCCCACAAAGGTGTATCCTCTTCTGCAGTATAAGCATCTGTTGTAGCAAAATCCGCAACTTTTGACTTTTTAAGTCCATGAAATATAGCTTTTTCAACTACTCCTCTTGTTATTACTCCCATAAAACTCTCTCCTTTAAGCACTGGTATAGCATTTATCCCGTATTTTGTCATCATTTCTTCAACTTCTTTTATTGTTCTGTCCAACTGTACAGATATCACAGGAGTTGTCATCAAATCTTTGGCAACTCTCTGGGGCTTTATATATTCCTTTGCAAATTTTAGAAGTTCCTCAATCAATAAAGTTATAGGCATTTCTTTTAAAGTAGCGCTACCAGCTGCCCAGTGGCCACCTCCGCCAAACTGACTCAGTATTAAACCAACATCAACCTGAGGAGTATTACTTCTTCCAATTATCAAAATTTTATCCTGCATCTCAATGATAAGAAAAAGAGCATCCGTGTCAATAATATCCATTAATTTATGCGCAATATGAGAAATATCCTGAGGCTCTTCCTGAACACCGTGTCCTATATTAATTCTTATTCCATTGATTAGATGCTCCTGTAAAGAGTTAAGTAATTCATTAAGTAAAGATATTTCTTCTCTTGAAAGTTCTTCTTTAAGAAATTGAGAAACAATGTTTAAATTCGCTCCTCTTTTAAGTAAATATGCAACTGCCTCCACATCTCTTGATGTTGTAGATGGAAAAAGGAGACAACCTGTCTCCTCATATATTCCAAGACATAAAAGTGTTGCTTCAAGAGGAGTTATTGATATATTTTTCTTCCGAAAAATCTCTGTAAAAAGTGATGCAAGAGCCCCGATTTGCTCTGTTAATTCAAACTCTGCTTTTATATCTTCATCGGTCTTTGGATGATGGTCATAAAGATGCACCTTTACTCCCTTTTTTAAAAATTGAGAGAGTTCTCCAATCCTCTGAACACTTCTTGTATCAACAACTATGAGTGTTTTAACTTTATCTGGCTCAATATCTTTTATTTTTTTTATTTCAAAAGGATGGAAACTTTCAAAAAAAAGCTTCACTCTTCTTTCCATTGAACCAGGCAGCACAACAACTGCCTCTGGATAAAGTTTTTTGGCTGACATACAGGATGCAATAGCATCAAAGTCTGCATTAAGATGAGTAGTAATTATTTGCATTTATTTAAATTTTTCCAAAATTTCTTCAAAAACAACAAGCTCTTTACAATCATAGAGAACTGAAATAGCTGTTGTATATGTCTGAATATTGTTCTCTTCAATTGCAGCGATTGGATTAAGTCCTCCAACAACTATAATACCTACCCTATCCATTCCTACAGGAATATCAAGCAGAGGCTGATTTGGCTTACCAAACATTATGATTCCCTGAAATCCTCTTTTTTGCATAATTGAGTAAATCTCTTTCACTTTATCAACACATACAATGGGAATCTCCCTGAAACTTGCAAGAACTCGACCAAAACCACTCTCTATGGCTCCTAAAACATCTGTCATCTTGCCTCTTATGAATATTTCAAGAGGATCCAAAGAAGTACCGTCATAACTTATAAGTGCTCCAAATCTATATGGTTCATTTTCTCTTATTTCCAATACACCACCAAATCTTGATATTATAGGAATACCATATTTTAGTAAAATAGCATTTAAAGTAACGCTACAAACTGTACCAATACATATGTGGTCCTGTGGCACAAGTATGTTTTCGGTGTCCTTTTCAAGGATAAGAACTCTTTCACTCATAACATAAGGAGAAGCAAAAACTCTTTCCATTGCTTTAAGAGCCTTTCTAATTTTATTCTTATGGATGTATGTGATATTTAAAATAAGACGGCCTTTCATAGAATTTATATCAAAATCTGAAAGATAGCTTAAAGTTTCAATTTTATTTATTATAAAACCAACTTTCTCAACTGTACTTGCTGTTTCAAGTTCCTTTCTACCTCTCTCAGTAATTCTTCTACCTTCTTTTCCATAAACCTTTGTCAGTCCCCTTTCATCAAGAATTTTCAAATGATATCTCACTGTTCTTTCTGATAAATTTATTCCATACATTTTAAGTTTTTTTGCAATTTCTTTTGAACCAATAATTTTGTTTTCTTTTGAAAGGATTTTTAAAATAGAAAGCAGAGTCCGATTCATAATTCCTCCCTTTTATTCTTATCTAAAATTATAACATGGGTTGATTTTTATTTATAAAAAATTGTTTAAAATATCAAGTTGTTTTATCTTTCAAATATTTTCAGGAGGTGAAGATGGATTTCTTTTTATCCCTTTTGCCAATTCTTGCTGTTCTTATCGGAATATTTGTTTTTTATCGTTCAGGAAGTTTTGTTTCTATTATTGGATGGATTCTTGCTGTAATTGTAGCTGTCTATTATTTTAAAACTCCATGGAATGTTATAATTGGTGCCACACTTACAGGAATTGTTAAAGCATTTGGAATCTCTCTTGCTGTTGTTTTTACAATGTTTCTTATATTTTTAATGAAAGAAACAGGAGCATTAAAGAAAATTCTTGAATATGTAAAGGGAATTGCACGAAACAAAGAAGAGCAAACTCTCTTTATTGGTATGGGATTTGGTTCTTTATGTACATCATTGGGTATGGTAACTCCAGCAATGTTTCCACCAATTTTTTTATTACTTGGTTTTTCTCCTATTGCAGCTATTGGTGTAAGCATTCTTTGTTATGATCCTTTTACATCATTTGCTCTTTTTACAATTCCCTTAACATTACCTTCAAAAGTTGCAATGGCATTTGGAATTAAACCTCCAGGAATAGAAAACTTAAATGAATTTATATGGAATTTTACCTTTAAAGTAACAGTTCTTTTGCCTGTTATATCAATAATCTTTGCTTTTTTAATATTAAAAGTTGTGGGAGGCAAAGAAGCTATAAAGAAAAACTGGAAAGCTGCATTAATTTCAGCACTAATGCTATCGGGTTCTGCTTTAGTAATTGCAGGTTTCAGAATCTTTCCTGTAGAAATAATAGGAGTTATATCAGGATTAATCACTATGATTACAGTTTATTTTATTTATCGCAGGCATCATAATAAAACAACAGATACTAAAATTCCTTTTAATAAAGATATTTTCAAAGCCTGCCTGCCCTTTATTTTACTAATAACAATATCTTTTATTGTCAATATCCCCTCTTTAAGGATAAAACTTGAAAACATCTTAGGGCAGACAGAAGTAATCAGAATTATCGCAGATAAAAATGAAGACTTGAATATTTTTGGAAATGTATGGTTCTGGATAATGGTTGTTTCATTTATTTCAATATTTATACTGAAGCCAACAGGCAAACAATTAGGCAATGTTTTAAGACTTTGGATAACCAGAATATGGGGACCATTTCTTGCATACTCTCTTTTCTTTGCTGTAGCATTTATCATGGCATGGTCTGCAATGGAAGTTACAAATGGAAAACTTGTTCCATCCCAATATTTTGATCAATATAATATGGATAGAATTATTGGAATAACTCTTGCAAATACTTTTGGACATGCCTATCCATTTATTGCACCTTTTCTTGGTTTGTTTGGAGCCTTTGTTGGTGGAAGTGAAACAGGGTCAAATGTTCTTTTTGCAAAAATTCAATGGGAGGCAACTCTGTCAACTGTTGGAGCAAATGCTTTCATGTGGATTTATGCTGCTCATGCAGTTGGTGGAGGAATAGCTTCTGCTATTACTCCTTCAAAGATTACAAATGCTGCTGCTACAATTGGTGTTAGCGGGAAAGAAGAATCGCAGTTTATCAAAGCAGTTATAGTACCTGTTTTACTTATGTGTGCTATTACAGGTGTAATGCTTATGGTAATTGTTTATTTATAATCTAAATTTTTATAATATCAGTCTCACATATAAAACACGAAAAGTCTTATACAGGTATAGATTATTTTCCTTCAAAATATTGATATACATGGTATTTTATTATCATGAAATTATCTGAATATGCAAAGAAATTAGGGATAAGCTACAAAACAGCATTAAAATATTTTAGAGAAGGGAAGCTTAAGAGCTTTCAGACTCATACGGGGACTATTATAATTCAAGAAAATGAATCCAGAATGCCTCTAAACAAAATGGATATATATGCAAGAGTGTCCAGCAGTGAAAATAAGACCGACCTTGAATCACAAGCTGATAGACTTAAGCAGTATGCCATAGCAAGAGGATATCAAATTTACAAAGTTTTTAAAGAAGTAGGTAGTGGATTTAACGACAACAGAAAAAACTTATCAACTTTTTAATGCTTTATGCTAACGGTGTTAGATACTACATAGAGATGTTCTGGTCAAATGGTAATTTTAATGGTAAATACTCTGGTAAAGAAATAACAGATAAAGCAGTGGAAAAATTTAGTATCACTGCACGACTCAGTCAACTTGCATCAAAACAAGCAAAAGATATTGTGAAGTCGCAAAGAAAGAAATCAAAAAGACAAAAATGTATGCCAAGGTTTAGAAATATAGCAGTTAATCTTGATAACAGATTTTTTACTCTTTCGAAATTTAATGGTTCATTTGACTGAGGACTAAGATTTAGTTCAGGAATTCCTAAAATAGTTGTTCCCTTTAATAACGCTAAGCACAGTTTAAAATTTATTAACGATGGTTGGAAATTAAGCAATTCCATTCGTATAGGATACAAAAAGAAAGGGAAAAGAAAAAGATTATTCATAGACCTGATATTTGAAAAAGAAAAACCAGAACCAAAAAAGCAAGGACTTATTATAGGGGTTGACATAGGTTACAAGTCCTTGATTGCAACTTCAGAGGGACAGCTAATAGGAACAGAGCTAAAAGAGAAAATAGAAAATGTGGGTAAAAGAAGAAATAGGTTTCAGAAGTTTATTGCGACAGAAATAAACCGACTTGTAAAGCAAATCGATTTGGATAATGTTAAGGCAGAATGAATTTAAAAGCTTTGGGGTTGGCGGGAGCCTATAGTCTCCGTTCGCTACAAAGCAGTTTTTATGGACAGAATGTTTGTCTATAAAAATTACAACTATGAAAACTAATTTCTCTCTTCAATTTGAGAAGGAACAATTTAAATAGATTGGGAAAGTTTTGTAAAAAGTAAACAAAATAAATTATCATTAACTCATGAAGCCAAAGTTAAAAAGAGTTTTCCAATGTCAAAGTTGTGGATATATTTCTCCTAAATGGATTGGGAAATGTCCTGACTGTGAAGCATGGAACAGCTTTGTTGAAGAAGTGATAGAAGCTGAAAGCTCAAGCAAAAAGTTAGAATCAGCAAAATTAAAAGTCTTACAAAATATTCAGCCTGTTTCCATAAATTCAATTGAAATTACCCTTTCAGACAGAGTTTCAACTGGTATTAGTGAGCTTGACAGAGTGCTTGGTGGAGGAGTTGTAAAAGGCTGTCTTGTCTTAATTGGTGGAGACCCGGGAATTGGAAAATCTACATTACTGCTTCAAGCCATTGATAACATTGCAAAAAAATATGGCAAGGTTCTTTATGTTTCTGGAGAAGAATCTCTAACTCAGATAAAATTAAGAGCTGAAAGACTGGGAGCTATTTCAGAAAATATTCTTCTACTCAGTGAAACTCTCGTTGAAAGAATTCTTGATTGGGCTACCAATGAAGAATTGAATGCAATAGTAGTTGACTCCATTCAGACAGTTTATACAGAAGATGCTATGTCAGCACCAGGTTCAGTAAGTCAGATAAGAGAGTCTGCTACAAAGTTTATGAATTTTGCTAAACAAACAGGTATTCCAGTTTTTCTCATAGGACATGTAACAAAAGAGGGAGCAATTGCAGGTCCAAGGGTGCTTGAGCATCTTGTTGACACAGTTCTATATTTTGAAGGTGACAGAGGATATGCATACAGAATTATAAGAAGTGTAAAAAACAGATTTGGTCCAGCAAACGAAATAGGAGTATTTGAGATGACTAATTCAGGATTGATTGAAGTTGAAAATCCATCATTAATTTTTCTTTCAGAGCATTATCAAAACAGTGGTTCAGCTATCACAGCCACCATAGAAGGAACAAGAGCAATTCTTACTGAGATACAGGCACTTGTTGGACCATCAAACTTTGGCATGCCAAGAAGAAACTTTATTGGCGTTGATTATCAGAGGGTTAATCTTCTTGTTGCTGTTCTTGAAAAGCGAGGAAGAATTAATCTTGCAGGAGCAGATATATTTGTAAATGTTGTTGGAGGACTTAAAATTACAGAACCCTCTTCTGATTTAGCTGTTATATCAGCGATTGTTTCTTCTTTCAGAGATATACCTTTTCCTGAAAGAATGGTTATTTTTGGTGAGGTTGGATTAAGTGGTGAGATTAGAGCAGTCTCTCAGACAGAGATGAGGTTAAAAGAAGCATCACGAATAGGAATGAAACATGCCATAATACCTAAAAGTAATCTTGATAGGCTTAAAGAAAGATTTGATTTAAAAATAAAAGGAGTGAACTCAATTAATGAACTTATTGAAATTATTGGCAGCTAGTCTTATAGTTTTTTTATTTTTTGCCTGTGCTGAAAAAAAGCCTGTTACTGTTAAGGAGTTTTATGCGGAAAATATTGAGGATTTCATAAAAAAAATGCAGATTTACAATTCCCTTGAGGGAGTATTGAATCTTCAGTATGAAGCAAAAAATAGTGTGTTAAATGGAGAAGCGTCATTAAGAATTTCAAAGAATGAGCTTCTGTTAAGGATTTACTATATGGGATTTCCAGCAGGTGAAATCTATGAAGAAAATGGCGAGGTTTCATCAAATCTTATGATTGAAAAAGACCGATTGAAACAGTTCGCAATTGGGATTAGAAAGGGGTTTATATGGTGGAGTGGTAATTTTTCAGTAACCGAAGATGCTGAAAACTTCTTTTTAACAGAAGGAGAAAGAATTATTATTTTAAAAAAAGACGGCTTTATACCTTTAAAACAAACCCTTAATGTGGATAATCAGACAATATTAATCATATATGATGAATACAAAAATATTCAAACAGAAGATGGTACCACACTTAATATGCCTTCAACCATATCTGTCTATTACAAAAACAGGGCACTCAAAATAAAAGTAGAGACAATAAAAATTAAAAATGCGTAAAAATATCAGGCATTTCTCTGCAACTGTGAGATCTAAAAAACCAAAACTTGGACAACATTTCTTAAGAAACATAGAGATTCTTGAAAGAATAGTAAAAGTTTCACAAGTCAATATCACTGATAGAGTTGTTGAAATTGGAGCAGGAATGGGAGATTTAACAGAAATCCTATTAAAAAATGCTAAAGAAGTAATAGCAATAGAAATAGACCCTGCACTTTATAAAATTCTTAAAGAGAGATTTTATGGGAAAGAAAATCTTACAATTGTCAATCAGAATGCTTTAAAATTTCCATATGAAGAAATAGGACATTTTAAAGTTGTTGCTAATATTCCCTATTACATTACAAAGCCTATAATTTTTAGACTAGTTGAACTAAAAAATCTTATATCCATGACACTTACCATTCAGAAAGAAGTAGCTGAGAGACTTACTGCAAAGCCATTTACAAAGGCTTACTCTGCTTTAAGTATAATAGCTCAGTATTATACACAGGCTGAGATAAAATTTTATATTCCTCCTGAATTTTTCAGCCCTCCACCGGAAGTGGTATCTGCTGTAATAAAAATGGAAAGAAGAGATAAACCTCTTGTGGAAGTCTATGATGAGAAGCTTTTTTTCAGGATAATAAAATCAGCCTTTGGTCAAAGAAGAAAAATGATATCAAACTCTTTAAAATCAATTATTGAGGAGCCTAAGGATTTTTTGATGAAAATCGGTATAGACTCCATGAAGAGACCTGAAGAACTTTCAATTGAGGATTTTGCTTACATTTCCAATGAGCTTTGCAAAATTTGCAAAGGGTAATGCAATTTTTGCAAAAATAAAAGAGTCTCAATAATAATAACTTTCTTAAAACCCTTTAAATTCAACATGTTTCAATTATGGCATTTAATTTGATATTTATTTTTAAACAAACAAAAATTCCCTGAAAGGAGGTGAAGGATGATGAAAAAAACACTTACAGTATTAATGGTAGTAGCTTTTGTAGTTGCCCTGATAGGAGCATCAGCCTATGCATGGAAAGGTGCAGGACATGGTGAATATGCCTATAACTGCCTTGGTTACAATGCTGTTGACCCTGAGAAAGCTCAGAAATTTTATAATGAAACAGCCACTCTCAGACAAAAGCACCTTCAGTTAAGAGGAGAATTAATGCAACTTTATGCACAGCCAAATCCTGACTGGAACGCTATATCCCAGAAAAGGCAGGAAATAGCAAAAGTCATGACAGAGTTTCAGAAAAAAGCACAGGACTACGGAATTAAATATGGTTACGGATTTGGTAGAATGCACGGATTTGGAAATTGTGGAAAATGCTGGTAAAATAAGAGGGGCTTTGCCCCTCTATTAAATTTTAGGAGGCTTAAAAATGAAAAGATCTTTAACTGTATTTACATTGGTAGCTATATTAACAGTATTTTTAGCTGGAGCATCATTTGCTCAGAAAGGCATGATGGGACCGCAATATCATCCTAACATTGATCCTGCAAAAGCACAGCAGTACTGTAAAGAAATCCAGCCACTTTATCAGAAAGACTTACAGCTTAGAGGTGAACTTTTAACTCTCTGGGCACAACCTAATCCAGACTGGAATGCAATTAAACAAAAAGAACAGGAAAGAGCAAATTTAAGAGTTGAGATGCACAAAAAAGCTTATGAAATGGGACTTCCTTATGCACCTGGTGGGAAAAGAGGATTGCATATTAGAAAAATCTGTGGTTGGTAAAAATCTGGGGGGGAAGCCCCCTCTAAATAAGGACTGAAATGATGAAATGGGCTATTACTATAATGATTTTTTTGATAACCCTATGTAAATTTGCAATGGCACACCAATTTGAAGAAAGCTATGACCCAAATACAGAAATAACCATTAAAGGGAAAATTGCTGAAATTGTTCAAAGGCAGCATGGACCTGTAATTATAGGCATTTCAAAACAAGATAAAATATATTATGTTTTAACAGCTCCAAGCTGGTATATTGAGCAGGAAAAAATAGAGCTTAAACTTGGTGATGAGGTAGTATTGCATGGTGCAAAGTTTTTTTCAAGAAAAGGAGAGCTCTTTATCATAGCAAGGTCAATTCATAATATATCAACTGGAAAAATATATTCCTTTCGTGACAAATATATGAAACCATGCTGGCGAGGTAAAGGAAATAGAAAATTTATCCATCAATAGCTGCTTTTTGTGTAGCCTCAACCATTCCTTGTGTTTCTTCTTTTCCAATAAACTTATCCATATCAAGCAAGATGATGAGCCTGTCTTCAAGTTTTGCAATACCCCATATAAATTCCGAACTTACAGAATAAGTCATCGGTGGGGGAGGCTCAACTATATCAGCGGATATTCTTAAAACTTCAGAAACTGAATCAACGATAAGTCCGATAGTTATGCCCTGAATATCCATTATCATGATTCTGTGTTTTGAGGTTTCTTGTTCCTCAGGCAGTCCAAATTTTTTTCTTAAACTAATAACAGGAATAACCTTACCACGAAGATTTATCACTCCTTCAACATAGTATGGAGCATTCGGAACCCTTGTTATTTCTTTCATCCTATTTATTTCCTGAACCTTGAGGATATCAACAGCATACTCTTCACTACCAAGAGTAAAGGTCACAAGTTGAAGAATTTTAGTATCTCTGCCTGTTTTTTTCTCACTTACTACCAATGCTGTATCCATAATTTCCTCCTTAAAATTTATAAAGCAAACTATAATGAAGTGTAACCTATTTATCAATAAGACTTCAATAGTTTCTTGACATAAATTAATCTTTTTTTATATACTGAACACAAGTTCACATGAACAAGCGTTCAGGATATGAGTCTAAGAAAAGAATAGTTGAATCAGCCATAAAGGTATTCTCACGGTATGGCTACAGTGGTGCTACTATGAGAATGATTGCAAAAGAAGCAAAAATAAGCATTGGAGGCGTTTATCTGTATTTCAAAAATAAGGATGAACTCTTTCTTTTCTTGATGAAAGAAAAGATGACAGAATTAGATGAGAGAATCACTCCTATTATAGAGGATACATCAAATCCTACAAGAGCATTAAGGGATTATATAAAGGCAGCCATACACGCCGCAAGCGAAAACAGAGAATTAATAATGCTTCATGGTAAAGAGCTTGGTATTACTTTTGGGATTGATATGAAAAAAGAGTTCTTTGAAAAACAGAGGATACTTTTAAAAAATCTGATAGAAGAAGGCATTAAATCAGGGGAGTTTATTCCCTGTAATTCAGAGCAGGTTGCAAGATTAATCATGCACATTATTAGAGGATATGTGCATTCAATTGTTGTTGATCCAGAAAACCTAATAGATACAGATGAGTGTGTAAAGA
>FMJZ01039541.1_pt1 | contig 19671 bp, 21 predicted proteins | sample 1987881 | NCBI WGS metagenome assembly FMJZ01 (sample SAMEA4378227, study PRJEB15110) | soil metagenome | biome: soil; feature: Field; material: Soil | place: India | collected 2015-03-11 | depth 0 m
CAAAAATCTGATGCGATCAAGTACACCGTGCCGTTCCGCATTTTGCCGGGCCACCGCAAGTGCATCTTCGGATGAATCAATTGCCCACACAAATGCGTGCCGGCAATGCACCGCCAGCGCAATTGCTATGCAACCGCTGCCGGTACCAAAATCAAGTGCGGTAACCTGCTCAACCGCACGGCTCAACAGAAATTCCCAACTTTTCTGTGCCAGCAGTTCGGTTTCCGGCCGCGGCACGAGCACATGCCGATTCACCAGCAGCTCAAGCCCACAAAAATTCGTGCTGCCAATTATGTACTGCAAAGGTTCATGTTGGCCGCGCCGTTTGACAAAATCGCGTAGGGTGGCCAGCTCCGCTTCGCTAAGGTTGCGGTCGAAATTCAGGTATAGGTTCATTCGGGGCATCTTCAGCACATGTGCAAGCAACAGCTCGGCTTGCAACCGTGGTGATTCGATGCCCTTTTTTGTGAGGAACTCGGCACTTTTTTGAATAGCCTCGAGCACGGTCACGCCCGCAATTTTAAGCGGCTGTGCCAAGGCCAAAAAAGATAAAAACCAAAAATTTCAGTCAGCCGCGCACCCTAGCGCGCCAATGTGCAGGCCTTTAATTTGGAGTGTTTGCGGTTTCTCGCACGACAACCAGCGTGCCAAGCCGGCTGGCAAATTGGCGGCTCAAGTTTTTTCTTCGATCAACTCGCGCCTGGCACCGCCCAGGAGTTGTTCGACAAAGCTTGTCGAGTAAACCCCACGCCGGAAGTTCGGGTCCTGCAAGATCGCTTGTTGGAACGAGACGGTAGTTTTCACACCGGTAATAATGTATTCGCTCAACGCACGGCTCATTCTGTCCATCGCTTCGCGTCTGTCCTTGCCGAAGGTAATCAACTTGGAGATCAACGAGTCGTAGTACTCGGGAATCACGTACCCGGCGTAAGCATGCGTGTCAACCCGGACCCCGCGCCCGCCGGGTTGATAATACATGTCAATTCGGCCCGGGCTGGGCCGAAATCCATCAAACGGGTCTTCGGCATTAATCCGGCACTCGATGGCGTGGCCTTGAATTTTTACGTCACTCTGCGAAATACGCAGTGGCTCACCCATTGCAATTAAAATCTGTGCTTTGACAAGGTCAATACCGGTAACCTCTTCTGTGATGGGATGCTCGACCTGGATGCGTTTGTTTACTTCGAGGAAATAGAAGTTGCCTAGCCCATCAACAATGAACTCGACTGTTCCAGCCCCAGTATAATGCGCCGTCTCAGCAATCCGAATAGCAGCACGCCCCATCTTGTCCCTGAGCTTCTTATGCCTGAACTCGAGCAACGGGGACGGTGTTTCTTCGAGCACCTTTTGGTTGCGCCGCTGGATCGAACAATCGCGTTCGCCCAAATGCACCACATGGCCTTTTTGGTCGGCCAAAATCTGGAACTCGATGTGGTGACAATTCTCGATGTATTTTTCGATGTAAACAGATGAGTTACCGAATGCCCTTTCAGCCTCAGTTCGCGCAGTGCGGTACTCTCTGACAAGTGAAATGTCGTTGTGGGCAGTCCGCATACCACGACCACCACCGCCTGCAACAGCCTTGATCATCACCGGGTAACCGAGCCGTTTCGCTACTGCCAACGCTTCCTGTTCGTTTTCAACCACATCGTCTGAGCCAGGCGGAACCGGTACACCAGCCTTTTTGGCCAATGCACGGCTCACAGCTTTGTCAGCCAATGCATTCATCGCTCGTGAGCTAGGCCCAATAAACCGAATGTTACAACTCTCGCATACATCGGCAAAATGCGCGTTCTCAGCCAAAAAGCCGTACCCGGGATGGATTGCATCTACGTCAGCTATCTCGGCTGCACTAATAATGCGGTCTATACGCAAATAACTTTCGGTGGCCGGGCCTTTGCCGATGCATATTGCTTCGTCAGCCAATTGCACATGCATCGAGTTCACATCCGCCTCGGAATACACAGCCACCGTCCGGATGTTCAATTCTTTGCAGGCCCGAATGATCCGCACCGCAATCTCGCCCCGATTGGCTACAAGAATTTTTTCAAACATGGGCCTTGGGCACTACCCTGAACACGTTTTGCTTGTGCTGCTCCACAGCCGGTCAATTACGCCTATAGTGGTCGGAGCTTGAACAGCGGCTGACCGAACTCGACAGGTTTGCCGTTGTCAACAAGCACCTGTGTTATGACACCCTTGGCTTCGGCCTTAATCTCGTTCATGACCTTCATCGCTTCAATGACACATACAACCGTGTCCGGGTTCACCTCGCTGCCTATCTCGACGTACGGGGCAGACTCAGGCGAGGGCGCTCGATAAAATGTGCCGATCATAGGTGATTTAATCTCCAGCTCGACTGGTCCAGCCTGGGCAGCCGGTGCTGCTGCTGGAGCAAGCGCCTGGGTAGCTGCAGTAGCTACAGGCCGTCCGGGTACCACGACTGGACCCGGTTGCTCTTCCGCAACAACCGGATACGGTGTCTCCGGCAACCGTTTAAGCCGGATTTTGAAATCCTGACGTTCAAGCTCGAATTCGGCGATCGCATTTCGCCGCATCAAGTCTATGATTGCCTTAATATCCTTCAGATCCACGGCTCGTTCACGTTAAAGTTGAACCTGAATTGACTTTGTTAGCCCGTTTAAAGGGCCGTTCGCTTCCCAAAAAAAGCGACTTTTGTTTCCCAGTACCCAATCATTTTCCGGGGGCCTCACTTACCACACCACGAGTTGCTTTGTCAAGGCCCAAGAGCTCAGCAGCCCCGAAAGCGTTCGAGGCCTCATTTTTTCACGAAACCGCCTTTTTGCGTGTAACTGTAACGTTAACTGCGGCTTCCAGCGCCAAAATGTATGACATCGGGCCGAATCCAGAAATTTGGCCAATGCACACCGGCGCAATCACTGACTCGCGTCGGAAAGATTCACGTGCGTAAATGTTGCTCAAGTGAACCTCGATTGTCGGTACGGCTGCAGCCACAATCGCGTCACGTATTGCGATGCTTGTGTGTGTGTAAGCGGCTGCGTTTAGAATTATCACATCGTGCTGGCGTGTTGCCTGTTGAATCCAGTTCACCAAATCCGCTTCTGAGTTGGACTGCTTGAAGTCGAGCGTGGCGCCCAACTCGGTTGCCCTTTTACGCATTGCGGACTCGATCTGAGCCAGTGTCATTTTGCCATAGACGTCCGGCTCGCGTTGGCCAAGCAAATTCAAATTTGGGCCGTTTAAGACCAAAATCTTCATCGGCGCGCCAATGTTAGGCGCAAACTGGCTGTTTGTCGAACGTTTTTTGGTTGGCGCGGATAAGCCAACCAAGACTTGCGAATGCAAGCCAGCTCAGCGCAGGTATGTAAAGCCCGAACTCGACCAAGTTGTGAATACACCAGCCGAGTACACCCAGCCAGACAGCGAAAATCACCCAATCACCCGACAGGCCCTTTCTGGGATAACCCGCACGCAAGCCACCGACGATAAAAAGGGTGTAAAGCGCAAACCCCGGCAAACCCGAGTCGGAAGCCTGTTGAAGATAATCGTTGTGTACCATTCGAGCCATTTCGGCCTCAGGCCGTTTCCGGGCTGCATACTGGATTTGAAAAGTGCCCGGGCCTGAGCCAAACAGCGGGTTATCAATAGTAGTGGCAACTGCTGCCTCCCAGTAGTTAAACCTGGCAACGACACTGGTGGCACCGCGTTTGAAGTATCCACTAAACCGAATGGCAAACGCGCTTAGCCCGATCACAAGAACACAGGCGAGTACTACAAGCTTCATCCACCGTGCAAACCGTAGATGCAGCAGGCCAACTAGGCACACCGCTAAGGCAACCAACCAACCGCCTTTTGAGCCGGTCCAAACCAAGCATGCCAACGCCGCTACACCAAATACCAGCATCAAAAAGACGCGCGCGCCGGTTGTGAAGTACCGTTCCAAACTCCAGATAAACCCCGAAACCGCAGGCAAACACAGCACAATCGCACTTGCAAAAGTGTTCGGATAAAACAGCGTGCCAAAGACCCTATTGCTGGACATGCGTTTGAGCAGCTCGGGCGGGACATCAGACAAATTCGGGTAAATGTACAACCAAAAATGCTTGCGTGTGCTCTCCAGTCCGCCGAAGTGCTGGTCAAGCCCCATCGCAAGCGCAAGTCCAAATCCGCATGCAACGCCTAAGTACAAAAGCATAGGATACCTGAGTTGCCCAAGCACGAGGTACCCCATGTAAAAGCAGGCTACGCACGCGGCAAAGTGCAGCAGTGTAATAAATGTCAGGTTGGCGTTAACTGTTTGTGTGGCCGCAATAAGCTGCCAGCAGAACCACAAGATAGGTAGCACGGCTATCCTGCGTAATCTGAGATCGCATGGGCGCACGCAAGAAATACCTAAGCAAACAACCGCCAGCAACAGCCAGTAACCGATGCGAATAGGCCATGGCATCAGCACCCACTCCCAAAACTCGCTCGGCAAAAGCACGATCTTGTCCAAAATTATCGGGTTGCCGAACTTGAGCAGGGCAAACCCGAGCAACGCACCGTAAAACAGACAAAAAACGCGCAGTTTTCGGCTTGGGTATGGTTGTTGACCCGCAGCTTCAAGCACGTTTGTCATTGGGCTGTTCGGGGTTTTCCAAGATGCAGTTTCAGGAAACTGATTTCCAGGGCGAGTGTCTCCTGTACATTCGTGTTGAACAACCATTGCAATTGCTCGAGCGTGTGCAGGTTTTCGAGAGCCTGGCTGGGCGTAAGTCGCTCGGCAATTCGGCCTGTGCCACATCGCTCCGGCAGACTTAACAAACGCGGGTCAACGGTAAGTGTCTGCAGCCATACATCGCGGAACCACACCTGCAAGTCGGCCACAAGCGCGGCGCGTTTTTGTCTATAGGCGGCCTCGACTGCAGCGTCGAGTTCTTTTTTCCACTTTTCTCTGAGTTCGGGTTCGAGCTCAGCGTACTCGTCGGCTCGAGCCAGGGGCGACAGTTCATTCAAGGTCGTTTCGGCCTCCGCCCGGAGTTTTGCGAGTTTGCCTGCCACAAAACCGATCAATTGATAGCGGTCGAGCAGGCTTTCCTGTGCAGCAGCGGCGCCTACACCAAACTCAGCCAGCCAGTCCACACGCGCGTCATTGGGCACACGTGCACCGGCGCCAAAACTGAGCCGAATACACCTCGACGCAATCGTATCCAACACACGTTGCGGGTCCGTAGTGAGCAATAGAAGTACTGATTGCCCCGGGGGTTCTTCGAGCGTCTTAAGGAACGCATTTGCCGCCTGCACATTAAGACGGTCGGCCCCGACCACAATACCGATCTTGTACTGTGCTTGCGCAGGTTTGAGACTCAGCTCGCGCATCAACTCGCGAATTTGGTCAATGAGAATCACGCGGCTTTTCGATTCAGGTCTGAGCCAGTGCACATCCGGGTGTGATGCTTTATCAACCTTCACGCAGACCGCACATGCGTCGCAACAATCAACCGGCGCGTTTTTGTGCCTGGCGGGCTTCAAGCAGTTGAGGGTTTTTGCAAACGTGCGCGCGACTGCTTCCAACTCATCAATCTCATGTCCGGTGAACATGTACGCATGGGCAACCCGCCTGCGTTCAAGCGACCGTTGCAGCAGCGTAACTGCCTGTTGTTGCGTTGGAAAATCCTTAAACGACATCGGTATTCAATCCATGACCTCGCGCAACACGCACCCAAGCCGCGCGATGCCGTCGCGGATGTGCCGCTCGCTTGCATTGCCGAAACTAATCCGCATCTCGTGATTTGGTTTCGGACGCGTCGGGTCGTCGCAGTAACAAAACTCACCCGGTACATACAAAACATCCCGGGCCAAAGCAGTCGTAAAAACTTTTGATTTAACGCCGGTTTTGACTGCACGCGGCAATCTGGCCCAATAATAAAGCCCGCCGGCAGGTTCCCATACCTCAACCGAATTAGGGAAATGCTTCTGTATCGCACGCCGCATCAGGGCGGCCTTTTGCGCGTAACGGCGTTGGATCCGGGCGAGGTGTTCGTCGTACTCGCCTGAGACAATCGCCAGCGCAAGCAATTTCTGCAGCAAGCTTGACGTGCCGAAATCGTGACTTGCCTTGAGCCATAACACAGGTTGACATAGCGACTGCGGTAGAATACCGAAGCCGACCCTGACACCGCTTGCAAACGGCTTGCTGTATGTGCCGGCGTAAATTACCCGATCCCAATGATCCTCCACCGCAAGGGCAGATTTGATGTCGCTACCCCTAAAACGCAGTTCGCGGTAAGCCGCGTCTTCAAGCAGGTAAATCGGATGCCCAGCGGCAGTTTCATACCGGCGCAGCACTTCAAGTGCGTGGACCTTCTTTTCGAAGCTTGTGGTTACACCGGTAGGGTTTTGGTAGTAGGTCACAAGATAAATCAGCTTTAACCTGCGCAACAGCCCGTCGTGTTTGAGCTGTTCCAAAACACACCTCAAATGCTCGACATCCAATCCGTCATGGTCTATGCGCACACCCCGACTGCACACACCGCGCGCCTGGAGTATGCCCAAAAAAACAAAATACGTCGGGTCTTCCACCAGCACGATATCACCTGCGTCGCATAATGCCTCTACCACTAAATACAGCAACTGTTGTGAGCCGTTGGTGATGATTATGCGATCCGGTGAATGCGTCTTGTGCGGGCTAGACGAGCCGTCGAGCACGGAAAAATCCGCCGCAACCAACTGGCGCAGCACCGGGTCACCTTGAGTGGTGCCGTACTGCAGGGCTGTTTGACCATGACTACGCGAGCGCAACAACTGATTCATTAACCGCCGACACGGCTCTACGGGCAATGTGTCCGTGTCGGTAAACCCAGCAGCCAATGAAATCAACTGGGGCCGCGTCAGCGCAAGCTCCATCAGCCACGAAATTGGGGGCGGCCCAGGGCGCCGCCCTAGCTCGGATAAAGCGGTGGTTTTCATTACAACCATGCACTAGCTAACCAAATTTGCCCCTGACCAAGCAAGCCCGCTTTACCCGCGCAGAACAAAAATCAGGCCCTGCATTTACCTTCTGTTGCGGCCCGAAATGCGCATGCTGACCGTGACAAAAGAACATTGAAAAACATGCTGGCAAGCCGCCTTCATTCGCCGTTGCTGGTTCAACTCCGGTTCAGCTCCAGCAACTGCAAAAACTTCTCGATGCCCTCGACGAAAAGTGCACGGTTAGAAAGCGGATTGTTATGGTCGCCTTCCAACTCGCAAAACAGTTTAGGTTCGTTTGCTACAGCATAATTCGCCTTAGCATGGTGAAAGCCGATCAAATCATCCGACCTGCTGTGCATTATAAGCACCGGTACGTGGATCTGCGGCAGTTTACTGGCCGTATTATATTTATTACCGACCAGCCAACGCGCCGGCAACCACGGCATCAATTCGGCACCTATATCAGCCAGGCTGGTAAAACTGCTTTGAATTACTAGTCCACAAATTTGCTCGCGCAGTGCAAGCTCACTTACAACACCGCCCCCAAGTGACTCGCCATAAGCTAGTATCGCATCGGGTTCAAACCCCTTTTGACGTAGCCAATGATACGCCGCTTGCGCGTCACGGTACGTGCCCTGCTCGCTCGGTTTACCGCGACTGCAGCCGTAACCGCGATAATCGAACGCAAAAACTGCAACGCCACACTCAAGCAACACCCGGTACAACTCCAACCGGTGGCTTATATTGCCGCCGTTACCGTGGCAGATCAGCACAACGTACGTGCGCCGTAGCGCGCGGGTGTCCGCTGGGAAAAACCATCCGTGTAATTGTATCCCGTCGGACGTTCTAAATGTCACATCCTCAAATGCAAGACCAACTGAATCCGGCTGCGCCGCAAGCTGGCGCGTCGGGAAATAGACCAACCGTTGTTCAAGCCAAGGCAACATCGTGTAAATAATCAATGCGCTCAAAACAAAAACTGCCACTAGCCGAGCGATGCGTACGCGTGGTCTCACTGTGCTTGAGAATTAGCCGGCGCATCAGTTTTTTGTCTTAGCCACGCCAGCGCAACCAAAGCAGCGGCTGTTTCAGCGTCTTTTTTGCTTTTGCCACAGCCACGACCCAACTCGACCCCGGCATGTTCCACTATGCACTCAAACACACGGTCGTGATCCGGTCCTGTGGCTGCAACCACCTTGTATCGGGGCGGCTCTGGCGAGTGCGCTTGAAGCAGCTCCTGCAGTTCGCCCTTTGGATTTTCGATCATCGGCAACTCGGGCAACTGTCCCAGGGCATTGTTAAATCGGCTCAATACAAACGCACGCGCAGCTTCAAACCCGCCATCGAGAAATATTGCGCCGATCACAGCTTCAAATGCATCGGCTATGCTGGAGACACGCGTGCGGCCACCTTGTGATTCTTCGCCCCGACTCAAGAGTAAAAACTCGCCTAGCCCAAGCTGGCGCCCATGCTCAGCCAACGCACGCCGATTGACCAGTTTGGCCCGCGCCTTGGTAAGTGTGCCTTCACAAAAATCGCCAAACCGCAAATACAGCTCGGCACTCAACACAAGTTGCAGGACTGCATCTCCCAAAAATTCAAGCCGCTGATTATGCTGCAACGGTGTACCGCGTTCATGCGCCACAGACGGGTGCATCAGTGCCAACTCTAATAACCCAATATCCCGGAACGTGTACCCAAGTCGCTGTTGAAGGACATCCAAATGCGGCACAGACAAATTCTCAGTTGGAAGGTTGCGTGCTTGCTGCAATGGGCCCGGCTTGCAATGATTCTTCTTGGGCAGTGTGAACTTGTTCGGCGGCTTCTTCCGAGACGGCCTGGCCTGAACACGATTCGGCATGCTGATGCTGTGATTGATCTTGTGGCTGTGGCAAGCCGTGTTCAAGTAGGTCGGCTACTTCGCGCTGCACATGATCAAGTTGATCAAGCCGTAGCTCAGGGTCCGGGATCGTAAACATGTCACCGGATTTGTGATGCTCGTAAACAAATACACGCCGGCCATCGCGCACGAACTGGTCCCGGACCTTCAAAACCCTTTTGCGTTCCAGCATGACAGCCAAAATGTAACTGGCCGGTTGATAGCGTGTGTCACCTAGCTCGAGCAATTTTCGCAAAAGTGATTCGGCAGTTTCCTTGTACAGTTGGTCGGGCCGTTGTGGTGGTGTTTCATACACGCCTTGCCAGCGCGATACAAAACCAGGGGCATTGCGTACGCCTGCGGACTCTTCTTTGCGCCAACACGCCTCGCAAATATCACGCCGCCGAAACCGCGGTTTATCGTCAAACAACAACGTGTGATACGTTTGTCCGTCGGCAAACCGCTGACCGCACGAACAACACGCTCGTGCGCGGCCCTGTATGTTCCAATCGTCCATACCAAGACTCGATAACGCAACACAGGTTACCAAGCAGTAGCGCGCTTTCAACCCGTTTCAACCACACATAAGCCGACGTACCGCAACCTGGCCAAAACTGTTTTCAAACTGAAAATGTTCCCAGAATGACGTGGCAAACTTCCGGCCGAAAGATATAGGCTGTTCCGGCGGTGACTGAGTAGGTGAAATTTACTTGAGCTCACTTTCCGATTTGCAGTTGTGGCACGGTCTTCTGGGAATTAGTCAGGCCGGCCGATAGCCCTCTGAAGTAGGCAAGAAGGGTCTGTAGGTCGCGCACGTAAAGGAGCACAAAAACCCAAATTGTAACGCTCAAATAAACCAATTTTTCGTGCAAAGGAATGCGTTTGCGACGGAAATAGAAATGGATGCCGTTCTTCGCAAATAGAAATGCTTGGAAAGGGGTGAAGCGCGCACTGCCTTTGAACCCGGACGTGGCGGAAACCTTGTGCATTACCAACGGTTGCTGAATGTAAAGGTTTTGGCACCCCATGCTGTAATCCAAATCATCGTAGTAGATGAAGTAATCCTCGTTCATCAAGCCGTGTGTTTGCACAAACTCCTTCGCCATAAACATTGAACAACCGATACCGTATTGCGCAGGTTTTAGTACAAGCCCTTGCTGGGCAACCTTCGCAACGGGTTTAAGCTTGTCCACACTTTTTGGAAAGTTGAACACAGGCAGGTCGTACAAACCATTTGACCATACTTTTTGTCCGTCAGCGTACGTGATAATGGAGGACAAGATTGCGTTGGCACGGTCAAGATTGTGCTCGGCAAACGCGCGCAGGAACAAAGCTATGGCGTCTGATCTGATCTCGGTATCGTTATTGAGTATCCAGATAAAATCCGCGCCTTTTTCCAAAGCTATCCTGATACCTGCATTATTCGCCTTGGTGAAACCGGCATTGTATCCGAGCGGATGCACAAGCACAGCAGATTGCTCGGAGGCAATTTTTTCCAGGCGCAGCAATTCGGTTTGATCCGAGCCATTATCAATAACGATGATCAGCAGGTCTCGGTGCCGCGTTGCTAAAAGCGAATCAATGCAGGCTTTCGTAAAGTCAAAGCCGTTTCGGTTGATCAATATGACTGCCAAATTAGCGCCCATGCCAAAACAAAAAATATCTTATAACTAACTCACATCGTTGATTACCGAAGCCCAAATTGAGGGCATGTTCTTGTGCACTTCAATATGCTTGAAGGGTTTTCCTCGTCTGGCACCAACCTTCTTAGCCCATGCAGCCATACGCGCAAGACCAACTTCCAATGGCACATTCTGGATTAGATCGCCAAAAACCGCCCGCACCCGGTCATGCGATGCATAAGCATGTTTGACTTCGTTCCTTGGTGGTAAATACCTGATGTTCGGATGCACACCCATCGCCGCCGCAACTTTCTCGGCAAGTTCCAATACTGTGCATGGAGTGTCGGCTCCGACATTGAACACCTTATTAAAACATTCGGGTCGAGTAATGCTCGCGGCAATGATTGGAGCAACATCATCAATGTAACTAAATGCACGCGTCTGTAATCCGTCCCCAAAAATCGTCATCGGCTGATCCTGCATTATCTGATTAATGAAAATGCCGATAACATTGCGATACGGATCGCCGATATTTTGGTTTTCTCCGTACACATTGTGCGGCCGAAAAACGACATAATTAAGACCGAACATCTCATGAGACTCGCGCAAGTCCAACTCAACAGCATACTTGGCTATTCCGTACGGATCCTCGGGTTGCGGTATCATCTGCTCGGTCATTGGCACAACGTTGCTGCCGTAAACCGCAATTGATGAAGTGAAAACAAAGCATTTGACCTGATGGTTCACGGCCGCATTAATCAGGTTTACACTCCCAAGCAGGTTGTTTGTGTAGTTGAAGTGTTTAATGAAATGACTCAGTCCCTCGGCAGCATAAGCCGCCAAATGAAACACGTACTCGAACTGGCACTCCGAAAAAAGCCGATTAACAAGCGCGGCATCGGTGATAGACCCTATGACAAGTTTCGCTCCAGTAGGAACTTGGTCTTCAAAACCCCCACTAAGATCATCTAACACAACAACCTCGTATCCCATCTTGAGCAGGTGCCGACTGACATGCGAGCCGATAAAACCTGCGCCCCCAGTCACTAAAACGTGCGAATCCATGGGGGTATTGTAACGGCTGATTTCATCTTGCCAACCCTTTTCAAGACGGCAGCTTGTAATTCTTAGCCGGGTGCACCGGGCAGGCTGTTGAGCAAGTTAGATTCGGGCGAAAAGAATACCAAAACCAATACGCTTTTTGCACTCAACTTTTCAGAACAGGCGTTTTTTCAACAGCCTACCTGTTTGTGCAATGCGCTACATACCTCACGTCCTTGGCTCGGCCCAGGTTCGCAAGAATTTGTCCTGAGAAAACACGTTTACACATTTGGTTACTCGGCCCGAAACGCTAAGATGGCAGTTTACTCTGTCAGTTCGATAGCCCAAGCACCATGCAGCCAGACTCTGGGTATCTTCCAGCAGCAGCGTCATGACCTGGGAAAACCGCGGTTCAATAGCGTCATCCTGGTAAAAAATGTGAAGCTAGTCAGTCTAAACCGCAAACTCGAGCGCGCGATTGCAATTGCCAAACAAACCGAGCCGCTCCGGATTTCGGATGTATTCAACAATCGCACCGTCAAAACCCTGCACAATTCGGGGCGTCTCATCGGTTGACCAGTCGTCCAGCACAATGATCCGGTCCGGTTTGAACGTCTGGACGGCAACCGACTGCAGTGTTTGCAGCAGAAACGCTTGCCCGTTGTAAACCGGAATAACGCAAGTAATCTTGCCGCTCATTCGGGAACGTTCTACCGCACCAGGCGGCGTTTCACAAGCCATCTGGGATTTTCGCTGCGTCAGATGGATTTTTTGACAAACAAATCGGGCGGTGGCAGAATTCGTAGTTGCGGCGTTGCAAAAGCCGCAAGAGCTAATGAAAACTTTTTTAACCAACCTGTTGATAATCGTGTCGTTGGGGCTTTGTATTCTTATTTGGCATCAATGGGTACGCGAAGGTAAATCACGTCAGGAAATCCAGGCGCTCACCGATACCATTCATGATCGCGACGAGACAATTCAAAGTCTGCAGGTAACGTTGCGCAGAAACGAAGCCGAGATAGCTAGGCTTGACGAGCTAAAGAATCAGTTGAAAGCGACCGTCCAGAGCAATTCGGTTGAAATAATCGAGTTGCGGCGCGAGCTGGACACCGCAAAGGCCGAGCTGGAAAAGCAAACGAGGCTGGTTGATGCTTACAAAGATGCACTCGAACAGGCGAACGAAAGCATCAAGAAACAAAATGAAGACGTCCTTCGCCAAAACGAGGAGATGAAAAAGCTTGCCGAAGAAAGAAACGAGATTGTCCTCAAATACAACAAGCTGGTCGAAGAGTTTAACGAGCTTGCTAATAAGTGGAATGCCCTTCAGGAAACACTCGCGAAAACGAACCAGCCTGCTCCACGCAAATAAATCCACCCTTCATTCTCGGCGCACGTACTTTGCATCTCGTGGCCTTGCCATAACTGGCAAAGTCGAGCTTTATAGCATTTTCACATTGTAACTGCGCCGTTTAACCCGAATTACTTAGTTGCATCGGGAAAAGCGCACGCACCCCACACCGGTTTTGTGCGCCCTGGCGCAAAACACCGCCGGAGCAAACTTTTTTCCCGAACCGACCAGCTTGCCGCGCGCAAATGTGCTGGACGCAAGGCATGTCTGCGTGTGTGCACACACAGGCAGGCGCCTCCAGCGGCACTTCCGCAGCAGCGGGACAGGTGTGCTCCACAATCCAGTTTTTCGAATTCAGTGGGCTAGGCACTGCCCTGCCCGCTATATGCATAGGACAGCGCGGAGCCGATCGCGCCCTGCCTTTTGGCAATGACCCAATTCCAAACTGTAACTGGTATTACTGGTTGGAAGGCTTCTGCGGACTTATTGCAAATGAGACCTTTTGAATGCCGGTGCGGCGTACCAGGTCCAGCACGCGAATCACCGCGCCGTGCGTTGCATCCTTATCACCGCTGATGTATACAGGCACATTTGTGTTCAGGCGTAACTTATTCGATAAGTACGCATTTAACTCAATCAAGTTGACCAGTTTTTTCTCGATGTAGATGTCACCGGCGCGGTCAACGGAAATGTTGACAATGTCGGGCTTGAAATCGCGTGTGGCTGTTGTTGCGGTGGGTAGGTCCATCTTGATTGACTGCAAGCGCACCATGGTAAGGCTGGCCATCATAAAGGACGCCAGCAAGAAAAACATGATGTCAATCAGCGGGATGATCTCGATCCGCGCTTTCTTGTGCGGTAATGGCGAACCAATCTTCATGTCAAAACTCTAAATGCCGCCACAGAAATTACAGGTCGAGCCAAATGCATTTTAGCCCTGGTTCTCCACTTGCACCGCTTGTGATACAACACCGCGGTGTTTTGCGGCATTGACCATAATTTCAACGTTTGTAGCCGCCGATTCCAATTCGAATTGCAAATGCGCCGTCTTGCGCGTGAAATAGTTGAACGGGATTAAAGCAAAAATTGCAATTGCAAGACCGCACATAGTGGCGATCAACGCCTCGCCTATGCCGCCTGTGATTTGGCCCATTGCACCCTCGACACTCGCACCGCCCAGCGCAAGAAATGTTCTGAAGATGCCCGCCACTGTGCCAAGTAACCCGAGCAACGGCGCAAGTGTAACCAGAGTATCCATCACAGTTAAAAATCTGCCAGCGCGTTGCAGCTCGGCGCCGGCGGCAACCTGCAATGCGCCTTCCAACGAAATGTGGTGATGATTCAGCCCATGATAAATCATTCGAATTACCGGGTCCTTGGAATCCTTAGCCAATTGAATCGCCTCGGCAAAGTCGCCATTCTCGAGCGCAGCAAGGATCTGTTCCAGCTTCTGGGGATCGCGTCTGAGGCTTTCGCGCCACCACCAAAACACACGTTCGCCTACAACCGCAACTGCTACAATCGCAGTCACCAAAATGGGCCACATGATCGGCCCGCCTTTTTCGAAGTACTCAATAAGAATGTTCGCAAACATAACTAAAACAACTTAACCGCACGACAACTCGCTCTTTTGCTGCAGTTTTCTGTTGTGCAACTGGGCGCGAGAACTCATTGTCCAAAACGCATTCACAAAATATATCGGCCCCAGCCTCAAGCTACGCAAGCACTTTGTTTCTAACTATTGAATCTGGAAAATGATAGGCACTAGATAATGCCGCGTTTCACCCGGTGGGAACCGCCAACGGTTTTTAACCCAATCAGCCGCGTGTTTGTCCAAACCCGGCCAACCCGAACTGTCACGCACGGTAACCGAACTTGGCACACCGCTAGGCTCAACAATCACGTAAAGCATCACCTTGCCTTGATGCCGCGCCTGCAATTCTGCGCGCGGGTAGGTCGGGTCCGGATAATACCCGCCAGTGGCTACACGGGGGTTAAACGTAGTGGGACGCGGCGTGGGTGCAACCATTTGTGCCGGCGGCGGCGAGGCATACCGTGCCGAGGTTGTCACCAACACAGGCCCTTTCACAGGCACAGGAAACGCAACACTTGCTGGGTTAGCCACCACAACAGTCGGCACCACCGGCTGGTCCGAAAACTCGGTGCTCTCAGGTGGCAACTCGGTTTCATCGGCGGCGATTTGCTGTGGTTCCTGTTGTTCCTCAGGCGGCGTAAATAGTTCCACGGGCATTGTCTCAGGTATTTCGCTCAGTGGCCGGTGAATTATCTTGGGCGGGTTAAGCCCGACCAAACCAATCGAAAGGAAAAGAATACAAACCGAGTTTACCCATGCTAGCAGCATGGTTTCATCCCGATAGCTCTGCGGCAGGCACAGTCTGGCCAGACCGGAGCTGAGCTGATAACTTTGGGTTCTGGCAGCCAATGCCGCAGCCCGAGTCATATCAGCACCTGGTGAAAGAAAATCTTGGCTCACTTTACAGCAAACTCCGCCTTCAGAAACAGTATTATAGCATCAAGCCAAGTCTTTGACGCTTCAAATAAGTACGCGCGATCCACGCCTTGCAAACAAATACATCTAAACATCTAAATGCAACCCGCTCAGTTTATACAGACAGACCGTCGCAAATCACCAATCATAACAACACTTTTGTGGCGTGATACTCGGCACTTTTTGCATCTTTATTTTTCTGCATTTTTTGCGAAAAGCGGCTCTTGCCCGCGCGACCAACCCGGAGCAAAACCAGCCTAAAATACATTTAAGCGGCACCTTTTGCAACTGACCAGCCGTTAAAAGACAAAAAATTTTTTTCTTTTTTGCTTGCGCCGAACCAGCCCCATGTTTAAAAAGCAAAAAATTCTTCGCGCTCACAACAAAAAATAACCGTAAAGACGTCATGAAAAAAAACACCTTCCGTAACGGGGTTTTCTCGCACTGGCGTAAAGCAATGATCATTGCTCTGGTGGCACAATTGGGGATACTGCCAACGGTGTTTTCCCAACAAACCGCCGGGTCAGACGAAGAACAACCAACTGAACTTAAACCGGTTATCGTCACCGGCACATATTTGGCGTCCGAAGACGCAGCCGGGACTCTGACGATAACCCCCATCGAGCTGGCACAGCCTCAAAACGTAGGCTACCCCACAGTAGCCGACGTTTTGCGTACCAAAGCTGTGCAGTACGCAGGTGGTACAGGGGTGGTGAATCCCGGGTTCGGCAACGGCGGGGACGGCAGTGCACAGGTTTCGCTGCGTGGTTTGCCGCCGGACGCAACCTTGCTGCTCGTAAACGGTCGGCGTACCAGTTCATCCGATCTTAATCTGATACCCGAGGCCGCAATTGAGCGAATCGAAATCCTCAATGACGGCGCATCTGCCGTGTACGGGTCGGACGCAGTCGCGGGTGTGGTAAATATAATCCTAAAAGAGGAGTACAGCGGCGTAAAACTAGGCTCGTACTATCTGAACACCACCGAGACCGATATCAGTGATTGGAAACTAAACGTACTGGCGGGCACAACTACAGAGAAAAGCAAGTTTGTAGCCTCGCTCGAGTACGCCAAGGCAAATGCACAGATGAGTGTAGATCGGGATCGGTCAAGGCCGTTACCGTTCCAGACTTCTCAGACATCAAATCCAGGCCGGTTCGTGCGCGCCGGTTCACTTCCTTCGGATCAGATCGCGCTGCGATGGAGTCTGGTACCGCAGAATACTCGCGGCTTGACCAATGCAAGCCAAATCCCCACCGGGTTTGACCCTATAGCAGTTGTAACTGTGCCCGCGGGCAGCAACCGAGTTGCATACCGCAATTACATGGAGCAACAACTCAACGCAGCTCTACCGGCTGATTCACCCGTCCGGTATGGCAACACGCCAGCGTTGTTACCGGGGTTCTCTGAAGGTTTCCCTTATGGCGTTTACACGGTTGGTTATCGTCCACACGAGAAATACGCCGGTTATTTCTCGGCACAACATAAAATCTTCGATGAAAACCTGGAGGGCTTTATGAGCGGTTACTACGCGGCAAACAGCTCAATGAATCAACTTGCGCCCTCACCATTGAGCGGGTTCATCGTCCAGCCATCAAACTATTGGTATCAACAAATCTTTCCTGCGGCAGCCAGTAACGGTGTCCCTATGACAGTGGCATATCGCCCAGTTGAAGCCGGTCCACGAATAACCTACACAGACTTCGAGAACATTCATGTTGTGCCCGGTTTAAGGGGACGCATTGGTGAAAGCTCATGGCATTGGGAAACAGGATTCCTTTTTGACCGAACTGAGGTCGATGAAACACAAACCGGTGGTATTCTTACCGAAGTATATTCGGCACTGCTTGCGGACCCGACTCCAAATGCATGGAATCCATTCGGTTATACGCCCATCGGCGGGACAAGCGTCGTCAACCCGCAGTCTACTGTTGAAAGCATGGTAGCGTCAGCCACTACCAAGTCGGTCGCAACAGCATTGGGCTGGGACGCAAGAGTTAACGGGGACATTGTCAAGCTGCCCGGGGGATATTTGTCAGGTGCCGCCGGCATCGAGTACCGCCGGGAAAAGCTCGATTTTGAACCTGATTATGCAATCCAAAACCAAGCCGTGTTCCCGTTTAACCAGCAACTCCCACTGCATGCGGTACGGGATAGTATGGGTTACTTCGGTGAATTGCTCATACCGGTTGTAGGCGAGGACATGAACGTACCAGCTGTTAGCTCACTGTCGTTTTCAGCGGCAGCACGGTATGAAGACTTCTCCGATGTTGGTGACACGGGACTAAAGCCACGCTTCAGTTTCCGGTGGCAGCCAATCAATAGACAAGTCACGATCCGTGGTTCGTATGCGGAGGGGTTCATCGCACCCAGTTTCTGGGACCTTTACCAACAACCCGGCCAAGACTTCATTGAAGTATACAATCCATATACCGGACTTCGTGAACAGCCGGAAAATGCAGTATTGGTGATCGGTAATCCAAACCTCAAACCAATCGAAGCGGAGAGCTGGATGATTGGCTGCGTAATCGAGCCGGAAGCACTCAAAGGGTTGTCATTTGCATTTTACTACTACCGGATCAAACAAACTGGCATACCGTTTGCGAGCGCACAGTACATCGTAAATCAATGGTATAACTATAACCCGTTAAATCCGAGAGACCCGACCAACCCGTTTGGTCCCGATGCAACGCCTAGCCCACAAAACCCGCTGGGTGCTCAGGTTGAGCTAAACGAGTTGGATGAAATCAGCCAAATCCGAAATGTCGGCCCCATTAACTCTGGCACGCGTCTTACCGATGGCATTGACTTGTTGGCTAGTTACAGGTGGGAAACTGACATTGGCGCCTTCACACTGGCCGGTCAAGCCACACGAATCCTCACGTTCGAACAAGAGGACTTCCCTGGTGCCGGTTCAATTGATTATCTAGGCAAATACTGGGGCCCCGGTGCAGCTCTTAGTGACGTAAGCTTCCCAGAATGGCGTGCCAACATTACACTCACATACGAGTACAAACGTTGGACCGCTGCAGTAGCATGGAACTACGTTTCTAGTTACGAAGAAGACCCAACTCAGCAAAACTGGCAGGGTGGAGATTCGTACTCGCGCGATGTTGGCGACTACTACACGTTTGACCTGCGCGTCGGTTTCAAGATACCCAAGATCGAGGCCGATTTAATGGCCGGTATCAACAATATATTTGACGAACCGCCGCCACTGGTGGAGAGCAGTTTCGAGAATGCTTACGATCGCCGCGTTGGCGACATTCGTGGTCGGATGTGGTTCGTGTCACTGACCAAAGAGTTCTAAGTATGGCATAGGTCTCCTCTCAGAAAGGCCGGCGCCGCGTGCTCGCGGCCCGGCCTTTTTGCTTTTAACGGGGTTTTTTCAAGTTATAAGAGGCCGGTCCATATAGGCTGCTTTTCGTGGGAAAACACTGCTTATTCGCGCCTGATCATTCAGAAACGATCATTACTACCCGACAAGCCGCCAAGTACAAACGGTAAACGCTTATCCAAATCGGTTCAGGCGGGCCGATGTAAAAGGCACGCTTGCGGTGCATGTGGCCCTGGCACATATTAACGTTGGCTGTGTATGAAAAACTTTGTCCGCAAATTAATGCCAAAATGTATGGCGCTTTGTGCGTGCGTACTCGCAGCGGGAATTTGTTCCGGCGGTGAGACAATGTGTGCTCCAACCAAAAAGCCGGCCAAAAAAGAAAAGGTAAAACCTGTACTTCAAGAAAAGGCACAGGCCCGGCAAGCCAATTCGAAGCTGGTTGAAGTAACAGGCTCCAGACTCAAATACAGAGTCAGAGATGGCGAAGAAAAAACTGCCACGCCGTTGACTGTGACGGTGCTCGACCCGAAATCGCCCATCAACAGGGGTTACGCCAGCCCACTTGAAATGCTCACCAAAGTGCCATCTGTTTACCGGGGCCGATAGCCGCCAACATTGCATCAACGAAAAATCAGCGTTTGCTTTACTGTTTTGGCGCACATCTAGGCGCGGTATAGTCAAGTCTTAATGATAGCTTGCTGAAATGGCATCAATCGTAATTGCCTGGGTGTGGCCAAGCACAGCCGTGCCCGTCACACGCAAAGCCTGCGCCTGCGGAATACCCACCTGGCGGATGCCGCTCCCACCAACACCTCCTGGCCCAACACGCGCTGCGATCCCTGCGGCTTCTTCACCGCACTGCGCCTCAGCCACAGGCTCGACCAACAGTTGGCCGGTGAAAATGACAGGTTGGTTTAATGCACGGTTCGTGCCGGTTACACGGAAGAAATAGTTCTGGACTGGTGCACCTACAAAAGGCTCATGCGCTGTCTGCGCATT
>FMJZ01000930.1_pt1 | contig 19666 bp, 14 predicted proteins | sample 1987881 | NCBI WGS metagenome assembly FMJZ01 (sample SAMEA4378227, study PRJEB15110) | soil metagenome | biome: soil; feature: Field; material: Soil | place: India | collected 2015-03-11 | depth 0 m
ACAGCAGGTTGCCCGCGTGCCTGTGGATGTGATACACTGAATGGTGCAAGTTCACAGGTCAAAGGACTTCTGCGGGATGTCAGGGCAACGGGCAATGCAGGCAAAAACCCCCATGCTTCAGCAGTACTTCCGGGCAAAAGCGGAGTACCCTGAGGCGCTGCTGATGATGCGCGTGGGCGACTTTTACGAGCTGTACGGGGAGGACGCGGAAATCGCCGCGCGCGAGCTGGAGATTGTGCTCACCGGGCGCGATGACGGCAAAAACGGGCGCGTGCCGATGGCGGGCGTGCCTTACCACGCGGTGGAACGGTACGTGGCGCGGCTGGTGCAGAAGGGCTACAAGGTCGCGCTGATGGACCAGATGGAGGACCCCCGTTTCGCTCGCGGGCTGGTGAAGCGGAAGGTCACGCGCGTGCTGACGCCGGGCACGGTGCTGGAAGACTCCATGCTGGACGAGCGCGCCAACAACTACCTGGTGGCGGCGGTGGCGGGCGAAACGCTGTCGGGGCTGGGAGTGGTGGATGTCTCCACCGGCGAGTTTTTGACCAGCGAAATCAAGGGCGAAGCCAGCATCGCGCGCATCGTGCAGGAGATTGTTCGCCTGCAACCGGCAGAAGTGCTTGTGCCCAAAGACGCGAGCGACCTCGCCGAGGCGATAGAGCAGGCGTGTGGCGCGACCGTAACCCTCTATGACCCGCAGGAGTACGCCGACCGCCATTCCGCCCGCCAGCTCCTGCTTCAGCACTTCCAGACGCAATCGCTTCGCGGCTTCGGCTGTGAGCATTTCACCGTCGGGCTGGAAGCGGCGGCGATGGTTCTGCGTTACCTGCGGCGCAATCAGGTCTCCGCGCTTCAGCACATCCGTACCTTGGCGACCTACTCGGTAGATAACTTCATGTACCTGGATGCCGCCGCGCGACGCAACCTGGAGCTGACGCGCTCGCTGGTGGACGGCTCACGCAGGGGTACGCTGATTGAAGTGCTGGACCTTACCCGCACGCCGATGGGCGCGCGCCTGCTGAGACGATGGCTGGATGAACCTCTGCAGGAGATTGACGCCATTGAAACCCGCCTGCAGTGTGTGCAGGAGCTGGTGAGCGACTCGCTGACCCGCGAGGAGATTCGGCATCAGCTGGGCAGGCTGAGCGACCTGGAACGGCTCACCTCGCGAGCGGCGACAGGCGTGGCTTCGCCTCGTGACCTCGCCGCGCTGAGGCAGTCGCTGATGGTGCTTCCCGAAATCCACAGTGCGATGCAACCCCTTCAGTCGCCACGCCTGCAGGAACTGCGCGAGACCATCCGTGGTCTGCCCGACCTTGCAGGCTTTCTGGCGCGGGCGATAGTGGACGACCCCCCGGCGACATTGAAAGACGGCGGCGTCATCCGCGACGGCTTCCATGCGGAACTGGACGCCATCCGGCGTGCCCAGCGCGAGGGCAAGCAGTGGATTGCCGAACTGGAACTGCGCGAGCGCGAGCGGACGGGCATCCCATCGCTGAAGGTGGGCTACAACGCGGTCTTCGGTTACTATATAGAAGTCTCCAAGCCCCATCTGTCCAAAGTGCCGCCCGACTATATGCGCAAGCAGACCACCGTGAACGGCGAGCGTTTCATCACGCCCGAGCTGAAGGAGATGGAGGCGCAGTTAACGGGCGCAGAGGAGCGCGCGCTGATGCTGGAGCAGGAGCTGTTCGGCATGGTTCGCGAGGAGGTGGCACTGCAGGCGAGCGAAATCCTGCAGATTGCGCGGGCGATTGCCGAGCTGGACGTGCTGGCGAACTTCGCGGAGGTGGCGGTGCGTAACGACTACCATCGCCCAACCGTGCACCCGGGCACGCACATCCGCATCCGTAACGGCAGGCATCCGGTGGTGGAGCGCTTCGGCACGCAGACCTTTATCCCGAATGACTGCCTGCTGGACGACGAACAGCGCATGATTGTACTCACAGGTCCCAACATGAGCGGGAAGAGCACCTATTTGCGCCAGGTCGCGCTGATTTGCCTGATGGCGCATATCGGCTGTTTTGTGCCCGCGGACGAAGCCGAAATCGCCCTGATAGACCGAATCTTCACCCGCGTGGGCGCACACGACGAACTGGCGACAGGGCAGTCCACCTTTATGGTGGAGATGACCGAGACCGCCACCATCCTGAACCACGCCACCGAGCGCAGTCTGGTGGTGCTGGACGAAATCGGGCGGGGCACGAGCACCTACGACGGGCTGGCGATTGCCTGGGCGGTGGCGGAGGCACTGGTGCAGATTGGCTGTAAGACGCTGTTCGCCACCCATTACCACTACCTGAACGAGCTGGCGAACCTGATGCCTGGCGTGCGCAACTATCGCGTGGCGGTGAAAGAGCAGGGCGACCAGATTATCTGGCTGCACAAGGTTCTGCCGGGCGGAACAGACCGCAGTTACGGTATTCAGGTGGCACGAATGGCAGGCATTCCCCCCGAGGTGGTGGCGCGCGCCCAGGAGATACTACGCGAGCTGGAACGGCTCTCCTCGCAGAGAGGGGGAGTGGGCAGTGCCATCGCGCCCGAACCGGAGGCGGTCTCGCAGGTGAAACGGCAGAAACTGCAGCTGACCCTGTTCGAGGCGGAGAAACATCCCGTGCTCGAAGAGCTCGAAAAGCTGGACGTTACCACGCTTTCACCGATAGAGGCGCTGTTGAAGATTAACGAGTGGAAGAAGCAGGTTCAGTAAAAAACTGGGGAGGTGTTTTGTGGTCACCGAGTATTGCGCCGAGGACTGGCACTCGTATCGCATGGATTACCATCGCCCCCATGAGGCACTGGAGCCTCTGGAGCGCGAGATACAGATAGTGGACGAGGCACTGGAGACGCTGAAACGCGCAGGCGTGCTTCCTCATACGCAGTATGACCATCAGAAGTTTCTGGCTTTTCGACAGGCGGTCGCCGAGCGGTTTGAAATCCCCTGGACCGCCATTACGCCCCGTATGCAGAGGCTTCTTTACGCCATCAATGCCATCGCTCAGCCACAGGTGATGATTGCGGCGGGCGTGTTCTGCGGCAATACCTTCATCTCCAACGCCGGCGCGGCGGTGGGACCGGGAGCCGTTTACACCGCGAGGGACCTGGTAGGCGTGGAGATTAAGCCCGAAGAGGCGGAACGTGCAGAGCGCAACGTCCGGCGCATTGACCCAACGGGCGTGGCACGAGTGGTGGCGGCAGATGCGGTGGATTTCGTGGCGGAGTACCCTCACCCGATTGACCTGCTGTATCTGGATGCAGATGGCGATGGCAGGCGTGGCAAAGGCATCTATCTGGACATCCTGGAGCGTGCCTGGGATAAGATGAAGCCCGGAAGCATCGTACTGGCGCACAACAGTGTGAACTGCGCGGAGACGCTGAAACACTACCTGCAGTTTGTGCGGGATGAGCGGAACTTCCGCGCCAGCGTCAATATGATAGTGGACGGCGAAGGGCTGGAGGTCTCAATCCGCTGACGACCGGCGTGCGAGCGCATGTGCTGCCATCGCCGTCAGGATGGCCAAGCCCATGCAGGTGAGGAACAGACCGACGCGGAAGGTATCGGGGGCGTAACGCCACTCCACCCTGCGAGCGTGGGCGGACACGGCGACCGCCCGAAACGCACCGTCATACACCTGCCACCGCACCGGCTTGCCGTCCACAAACGCTCGCCAGCCCGGATACGCGCTGTCGGTCAGCACCAGAGTGCCCTCGCCCCTCGGTATCAGCACCACTTGCTGGGGAGTAGGCATCTGTAACTCCACCCGCTCGCCTGTCCCAGCCATCCATGCCCTCGCCCCCGGCCGAGGGAGAAGCGTTACCTTCCAGCCCTCCGCGTCGTTCCCTGTGGCAATTGCCTGTACCCCCACATGGCGCAGGAGTTCTGTGTTCTTCAGCCCGTGTTGGCTCAGCTCCACATATTTGCGCAGGCTATTACGCAGCGCTGCCGGCTCATAGCCCGACGCCTCGCTGATACCGTGTGCCATGCCGATGTTGGAACATAGCGTCTCGCGGAACCGCTTCAGCGTGTCCTCATCGCGAGGACCATAGTCGCGTGCGTTCACATACTTCAGCCAGATGGGCGACGTGTCGGGCACGAACAGCCTTTGACCAGCTTCACGCAGGGCGACAGATATCTGCGGCGTGGCAGTGAACACCTCTGGTGAGCAGGTTGGATTGGCGGGGATGGCTATCCACAGCAGCTCCGCAACCGTCACCCCTGCCGCCGCCCACCACCGCCAGCCGCCATACACGGATAGCAGCGCTACCGCCAGCACCACCATCGCCGTTGCCCGCCAGAGAGCACTACCAATGTTATCCGCCAGCTGCAGCGCTATGGACAATGTATTCGGCTCAGATACCATACCTCCTGCCACAGCGCGAGCGAAGGTTTCACCGAACGCCTGCCACAGCACCGCCAGCGCCAGCAGAGCCAGGGGCAGACGCCACCAGCGTTTATCTAACTGCACCTGTTCCAGCGCCCACGCCGCCCACAGGCACAACGCGAAGTCGGTAACCGCTGTCCAACGCAGGGGTGTGCGAAAACTCTGCATGCCCGGAATCAGGTGGTATGCCAGCCAATACAGACCGCCGTAGGGTCCCATCGCCAGCCAGAGGGAGAGTATCACCGCCCACTTCCAGAACCGTTCTTGCGCCTGTGCCCGACGCCATCGGGCTAACACGATGAGTATGGGAACGATGCCGACAAAGAAAGCGAGCTCCCAGTAGAATACCTTCAGGGCGTAGTTCCCCTGCCAGGGGAAGCCGAACAGGTTGGGCGCCAGCAAAAGCGGAAAATGGTAGGGGTATATGGAGAAAAAGACCAGCTCTGCCAGCGGGGGATGAGTGCGGTCGGTGTGGCGCAGGAGCTCCATCAGCGGCATCCAGTGCGCTCCGCCAATCAAAAAGGCAACCGCACAGGCAATAATCGCCCATCTCAACACGTGGAGTTTTGCTTCCAGCGCGCGCCAGCGGTAAACTACCCATGCCAGAAGCATCAGCAGGAGCATGTGCCACATCTGCGGACTGCCCGCCAGCGACGCCATCGCCAGTACCGCCGAGAGCACGACCGCGCTGTGCAGATTCGACCGCTGCAGTAAACCCTCCAGCGCCCAGAAGCTCCAGCCATACCACGCCAGCGTCTGCAGGATGCCCACATGCTGACTGCGCAGGACGACCGCTCCGCACAGGGTCCAGAGCGTGCCCGCAAGCACGGCGCTTCGCGGTGAATAGCCCAGCCGCCCCGCAAACAGCCACACTCCGACACCCGCCAGCCAGAGGTGCACTATCGCTCCCCAGGCAATTGCCCGCTCCGCGCCGAGCCATGCGACCAGCAGGGTAGAGGGATAGAACAGCCACTCCTGCGGATTGCCCACAAAGGGCTGACCGAACAGCGTGTGTGGATTCCACAGAGGCAGAACTCCCCGCGACAGCCAGCGGTGCTCGAAGGCAAGCACGGGGTGAAAATAGAGCATAATATCGCCGTAGTAGAGCACCTCGCCCCGAAGCAGGACGCGCCAGAAGACGGCACACGCCACCCCGGCAAACCATAACGGGACAAGCAGGCTGGTGTTTCTGATGTTCATGTATCCACGCTTGAACAGCATCGCCTGAGAGTTCGTCATCGGCAAGAGATTCGCCTGCCGATGTCGAATCCTGTGAGCATCAGCTTTCAGGAGGTGCTTCCATGAGTGATTTGCGGGAACACATCTGGGCGACCCCGCTGGTAGATACTCATGAACATCAGGGCAAAGAGCACGAGTACCTGCAAACGCCGAAGGACGTGCTGGTGGAACTGTTTGACAACTACGTGACCGCCGACCTTGTGGTGGCAGGGGCATCGCCCGATGCGGTCAGGCAGTTGCTGGATGCTTCCGACCCCGATGTGCGCGCCCGTTTCGAGGGCGTGGAGCAGGCATGGGAAGCCTGTCAGTACACGGGATACGGCGAGGCGGTGCGGCTGATAGCCAGGCTGGCTTATGGCATGGAGCAGGTCACGGCAGATGCGCTGGAGCAAGCACAGCGCGAGCACAGCAAGCCGCGTGAGGCGGGCGAACGCCTGCGAATCCTCAGAGAGCACGGTAACATAGACCACGTGCAGGTGGACGATTTCTGCTGGCAGTGCCTGCCCGACGACAGCGGTCCCGAGTTCTTCCTGTACGACATTTCGTGGGCGGGGTTTTGCCAGGGAGATGTGCACCCCGAAAGCATCTGGCAAGAGACAGGCATTGAGGTAAAAGACATCGGTTCTCTGCGTCAGGCGATGGAGGCAATCTTTGAGAAATACGGCAGGTGCGCGATTGCGGTCAAGGCACAGCACGCCTACACCCGTACGCTGAAGTGGATCCCTCGCGAGGACTCGGATGCCGAGGCAGTGCTTCAGAAGGCGTTGCGCGGCGAGGCTCTGACGCAGGAGGAGAAACTGTGTCTTGGCGACTGGTGCTGGGCGCGTGGGGCGGAGCTGGCGGCGCAGTACCACCTACCCTTCAAGATACATACGGGCTACTATGCGGGCTGGGGGCGTATGCCAGTACACTATATACCGGCGGGCAACCTGTGGGAACTGCTGGCGACCTATCCGCAGACCCGCTTTGTGCTGATGCATATCGCCTACCCTTACAACGATGAGCTGGTTGCGCTGGCGAAGCGGTACCCGAACGTCTGGGTGGACATGTGCTGGGCGTGGAGCATTGATCCGTACAGCGCGGGCGACTTCTTCCGTCGCTTCCTGCACGCGGCACCGATAAACAAGCTGTTCGTCTTCGGCGGCGACACGCGGCTCCCCTGGGCAGCGGTGGCTTACGCGACTCAGGCGAGACAGGGGCTGTATCGCTCCCTGCAGGCGGAGGTGAAGGAGAAGAACCTGACCGAGCGCGAGGCGAAAGCGATTGCCACCCGCGTGATGCGCCAGAATCAGTACGAATGCTTTGACATCGAAGGGCGACGGGCAAACATCCTGCACATCATGCGACATGAAGGACGATGAGCGAGATTGTGTTTGAAGGGCGGGTGTCCGCAGAGGCGATACTGGCGTGTGGCAGGCGCACAGTCTATCGCCTTCTGCTCAGCCCACATTCCGACCTGAAGCGACTGGAACGGCTGATAGAGAGTGCCCTGAGCCGGGACGTAACCGTGCAGATTGTGCGCACCGAACTGCTGGCTCAGCTGGCTGGCGACACCGCACATGGGGGGGTGATTGCGTTGTGTTCGGAACGAGAGTATCAGTCGGTGGAGGAGATGCTGAAGTGGGTGGAGGCTCAGCACGAGCCGGTGCTCCTCTTTGTGCTGGCAGGGTTCGAGGACGCCTACAATCTGGGCTATGCCCTGCGTGTGGCGGAGGCTTTTGGCGCGGGGTGGATACTGTGCGACCGCAAGGAGTGGCTGCAGGACGAGCCGACGGTGCTTCGCTCTTCGGCAGGGGCGTTTGAACGTCTGCCCATCACCGTTGCCGAGAGCCTGCGGTGGGCGCTTCAGGGGTTGAAAGAGCGTGGGGTGCGCCTTCTTGCCGCGCTGGAAGAGGGTACAATGGAGCTGTATGAGACCGATTTGCGAGGGTCGCTGGCGTGGATGGTCGGCGGGGAGAAGCGCGGGTTGACCCAGCCGATTCGCGAGATGGCGGATGTCTCGGTGCGTATTCCCACCCTTGCGGAAGCCCCACCCCTGCCTGCCAGTCATGCGGTTGCCATCCTCGCCGCCGAAACCTTCCGACAGAGGCGTAAACGATGAGACCCCTCGCGTTGCTGATAGCCGTTACTCTGGTACTCGGGGCAGAAATAATCTCTGCCCAGCAGTCCGTTTCCCCCGTGCGCGGATGGCAGAAGATGTGGGAGTTCGCCATGCCGGGGGATACGGTATCCGCTATGCTGGTGGATATCGGCGGCGAGAGTGGGCTTCGCCTGGTGAGCCTGCACACCGACAGGGCAAAAGAGGATGTTCTGCACCTGCGAATCTGGAAGCGAGCAGGGGAGATTTGGCAGACCGAGTGGCAAAGCACGCTGGACCCGGGCGAACTGCGCGGGATGGTCGCTGGTGCGTTCGTGAAGGGGAGCAAGGGGGCGCAGATTCTTACCGCACGAAACCTGATACTGGTGGGCAATAAGGGCTACGAGAAACGCACGCGCAGGGACGAGGTCAGCTGGTTCGGCTACGCCAGCCTGCCGGAGGCGGGTGATGTGCCCATCGCGGCGTTTCCGGGCGGGCTGTGGAAGGGCGTCATCAACCCCGATTCCCGCGACGGCTGGTTGAAGTTCGAACGGGTGCAGGCGGATGACCTGCTATCCCTGCCCCAGCAGTTTGCCGATGCGGACTGGGTGGTTTTGACCAACTCGCCGTCCTTCAGCGAGATAGGCGATGAGGAGTGGGGGCGACAGGGATATATTCGCCTCTTCGCGCAGATAGGCAAACGACAGCACCCCGACCAACCGCTGCTGGTCACACGAAGCGCGGGCGAGGGCAGGCAATCGCTGGCGCTGGTTGTCCCTCCGTCGCTCTCCGCACCCCTGCGCAACATCTGGCAAAGCGAGCCGATAATCGGTGCGGTGCGCGGCGTGCAAATCGTTTCTGCCACCAGCCTGCGCGGCGGATTGCTGGTACTGGTTGGCAACGGGGCGGATTGCAGGGTACAATTCTGGCAGATACAGCGTCAGGGTGTTCAACCGTGAAGCGAGAGCGTTTGCTGGAGATTCTGAAAGAAGGCGTGCTTGTTGCCGACGGGGCAATGGGCACGATGCTACAGCGTCTTGGCGTGCAGGCGCCATACGAGCTGGCGAACCTTGTTCAGCCAGATGCGGTGCGCCAGGTGCATCGGTCCTACATTGAGGCGGGGGCACGGCTGATTGAGACTAACACCTTCGGCGCGAACCGCGTAAAGCTGGCGACGCACGGCGCGGCGCACCTGGTGCGCGAGATAAACATGTCCGCGGTCAGGCTGGCGCGGGAGGCGGCGGGAGACCTGCCGGTGATAGTGGCAGGAGCGGTGGGACCGGTCGGCAAGCCGCTGGCGCCTATCGGGCAGATAGCCCCACAGGAGGCTGGCGAGGCGTTCCGCGAGCAGATAGCCGTTCTGCTGGAGGCTGGCGTAGACGTCATCCTGCTCGAAACCTTCACCCATCTCGACGAGCTCAAAATCGCCCTGGAGCAGCTGCGGGCGCTGGATGGGGAGATACCCGTCATCGCGCAAAAGGCGTTTATCGAAGATGGCGAAACGCTGGCTTCGGGCTTGCCGGCGCAGGTGGCGCGCACGCTGGAAGAATGGGGCGTGGATGTTATCGGCGCGAACTGCGTGGTGGGACCTCAGCGCATGGTGGGCATCCTTCAGGCGATGGCTTCGGCGACCGGTCTGCCCCTGTCGGTGATGCCCACGCCCGGCTTGCCCCAGTATCAGCGCGGGGAGGTGGCTTTTGAAGCCCAGCCCGACTACTTCGCGCGGTACGGTGAACAGTTTGCTCGCATCGGGGTGAACATCATTGGCGGTTGCTGTGGAACCACTCCAGCGCATATTCGGGCGGTGGCGGAGCGTCTTCATGGAGTCAAGCCACGCATCCGGCGTGCGCCCGCAAAAGTTACCGAGGCGGTCAAGCCCGAAGAGCTGCCGCAGGCAGAGCCGTCTCAGCTGGCGGGCAAGCTGGGCAGGAAGTACATCATTGCGGTGGAGCTGGACCTGCCGCGCGGTCTGGACGTGGCGAAGGTGCTGGAAGGGGCACGCTCCCTGAAGGAGCATGGCGTGGACATTATTGACATTTCGGACGGAGCCCGTGCCCGCCTGCGCATGAACCCCATTGCCATCTCCCATCTGATACAGGAGCAGGTGGGTATTGAAGTGATGATGCACTTCGCCTGCCGTGACCGCAACCTGCTGGCGATTCAGGCGGACCTGCTGGGCGCGCACGCCCTCGGCATTCGCAATATCCTGGCAATCACGGGCGACCCTGCGCTGATTGGAGATTATCCGACCGCGACCTCCGTATTCGATATCGATGCCATCGGTCTGGTGCGCATCCTGCGGCGATTCAACGAGGGGGTGGACCTCGCCGGCAACAGCATCGGCTTGCGTACCGCTTTCACCATCGCGGTGGCGTATAACCCCCTGGCGTATGACCAGCAGGTGGAAGACGACCGCCTGAAGCGCAAAGCGGCGGAGGGGGCGCACCTGGTGTATACGCAACCGATTTTCGATGTGGCTGTGCTGGAGCGGGCGGTGCAGGCGGTAGAGCGTGTGGGGCTGCCGTTGCTGGTGGGCGTTTTGCCCCTGCGCAGTTCTCGCCATGCGGAGTTCATGCACCACGAAGTGCCGGGCGTGCACATTCCCGACGCCATTCGCAAGAGGCTGGCGGAGCTGGACGACGCCGACGCCCGCAAATACGGCGTTGACGTGGCGCGTGAGTTTGCCCTGCACGCCCGTGAGATGACACAGGGTATCTACCTGATGCCGCCTTTTGGTAACCATAAGGTGGCGGAAGCAGTCATAAAAGCGATAGCCAGCTAAATAAACCGTAGAAGGAGGGAAAAACCATGAGACACACCAGATGGCTTGCGCTGGTTGCAGGCGGGCTGGTGCTGGCGGGGTTTGCCACAGTAGCGCAACAGCAGACCACCCCTGCCGTGGATCCCAGCAACCCCGCGGCTTTTGCATCCAGCCTGCCGGTGGGAGCGGTCGCTCCTGCGTTTAACGTCACGAACGTTGTGACTGGTGAGACGCTGTGTTATCTTTGAAGGAACCCGGGTAAGCCGATAGTGCTGATTTTCGGCAATATCGGCAACCCGTTCTGGACCCGGGCGGTCCAGTTCTTCGAGAAGCTCCATCAGCAGTATGCCTCCAAGGGCGTGGTCATCGTGGCGGTGGCTTTAGACACCGACAAACAAGCAGTGAAGGCTTTTGTGGAGAAGTACAACCTCACTTTGCCGGTGGCGGTGGACAACGAAAAACTGGAGGGTGCCAATCTGTACAAGGTCACCGCTTTGCCGACCACCATCTTCACCGACCGTTCGCACAAGGTCACCCTGAGACAGCTCGGCTTCAGCAAGGAGCACGAGAAGCTGTTCGAGCAGGAAATCCAGAAAATCGCTCAGTAGGAGAGGAGACAGTATGGGAGGCGCGGCACGCCGCGCCTCCCTCTGGGTTACCCTTCAGCCATAGCAAGCTGACCGGAGCGAATCATCTCCAGGGCGGCGCGCAGCCGCTTCAGCACGCGCTCCTTGCCCATCACCTCTATCATTTCGAACAGCCCCGGACCCACCGTGCGTCCGCTGACCGCCACGCGCGTGGGGTGAATCACCTGTGCGGCGCTGACGCCCAGCTCTTCGGCGACGGCGCGGGTGGTGGCTTCAATGTTCTGCAGGTCAAACGGCTCCAGCGTTTCGTAGCGTGCTATCAACATCTCCAGCATCTGCGGCACATATGGCTGGGTAAACCATTTGCGCACGCCCTTTGGCTCGTATTCCAGCGTCTCGCGGAAGAAGTACTCTGTGAGCGGAACCACCTCCGAGAGCAGTTTCATGCGCTCTGCCTCCAGCGCAATCACTCGCTCGGCGTAGTGTATCTGTTCAGGAGACGGTTCGGACGGCATCAGCCCCGCTTCCTGCAGGTAGGGCAGGCACGATCGGGTGAGCTCCTCAATGGGCTTGCGCCGGATGTATACGCCGTTCATCCACAGCAGTTTCTGCCCGTCAAAGATGGCGGGATGGTCCAGCACGCCCGAGAGGTCAAAGCGTTCGATCAGCTCCTCGCGCGTGTACAGCTCGCGGTCTTCGTCCGCGCTCCAGCCCAGCAGGGCGAGGAAGTTGAACATCGCCTCCGGCAGGTAGCCCTGCTGGATGTACTCCACGAACTGCACCGAACCGTGCCGTTTGGACAGCTTCTTGCGGTCGGTTCCCAAGATCATCGGCAGGTGGGCAAACACGGGCATCTCCCAGCCCAGAGCCTGATACATCTGCACATGGCGCGGCGTACTGGATATCCACTCCTCGCCGCGAATGACGTGCGTGATGCCCATGTAGTGGTCGTCGGTGACGCTGGCAAGGTGGTAGGTGGGGAAACCGTCCGATTTGAGCATTACGAAGTCATCTAACAGCGCATTCTCGAAGCGCAGTTCGCCCCGGATGGCATCCTGAAACACCGTTACACCTTCTAAGGGCATGGCGAAGCGGATGACGTACGGCGTGCCCTCGGCGTCCAGTCGGGCGCGTTCCTCATCCGAAAGGTAACGGCATTTCCGATCATAGCCGGTGGGCTGTTTGGCGGCTTCCTGCTGGCGGCGCAGCTCCTCCAGCCGCTCGGGCGTGCAGTAACAGCGATAAGCGTGTCCCGAAGCGACCAGCTTCTCCGCCACCTCGCGATAGAGGGGCAACCGTTCGGACTGGAAGTAAGGACCCTCATCCCAGTCCAGCCCCAGCCAGCGCAGACTGTCCATAATCTCCTGCACCGAGCCTTCCACGTAGCGAGCGCGGTCGGTATCCTCAATGCGCAGGATAAAAACGCCGCCGTGTCGCCGGGCGAACAGCCACGTAAACAGCGCAGTGCGTATATTGCCAATATGCGGTGAACCCGTCGGACTTGGTGCGAAGCGCACGCGAACCTGTCCCTGAGTATGCGACATGCCTTCTCCTCCCAGAACTGTCTCCTCTGGAAGTATACCAAAAAGTGTGATGTCGCTCTAATGCTGGGAAGGTTGTCGTAGTCTCCACAGGTGTCTCCCTTCCTCGTCTTGAGGCTCGATCTGGAACAAGGCGTTCCTGCAACTGGAAATTGCGGGCTACGCATGACGAAGCCTTCTGTGGAGGCTGAGTTTGAACCGCTGAAGCATGGCTTCAGCACTCCATAAACCTGCTTCAGCAGGTTTTGCCAAGTGTTGCCTGCGATTTCCAATCGCAAGGTAGGGATTAAGAGAAGGGACATCCCTGCAACTGGAAGTTGCGAGCTACTTTGGAATGCTGAAGCCATGCTTCAGCATTCCGAACCTACCGCGTCTGCTCCTGCAGGGTTTTCACTAATGATTTCACCCGTTCCAGATGGCGTCCGTATTCCGCCCAGTTGCCCTGTCGTTGCGCTTCCTCTGCTGAGCGAAGAGCCTGCGCGAGCTGGTCAATCAGCCCCCTGACGGAAGGCGATTCTGCAGGAGCAGAAGGAGCGGGTTTTACGGATGGCGTTGCAGTCGTTGCAGACGCGCCTGCACCGAAAATCCGCGCCAGTCCCTGTTCCAGCGTGTCCGCCATCACGCGCACGTCGCCATAAGCCACTATCACCTTTTTGAGTTCAGGGATGCGCTGTTCTCCACCGCCTGTCGTCTGCAGGTAGACGGGCTTCACGTAGAGCAGAGATTGTTCAATGGGGATGACGAGCAGATGCCCCCACACCACCTGCGAGCCGGGCTGGTCCCACAGACGCAACTGCGTGCGGATTTCGGACACCTGTCCCAGCAATCGCTCCATCTGAGCAGGACCGTAGATGGTGCGCTCCTTCGGGAAGCGATACAGCACCATTTTGCCGTAGTCTTCGCCGTCACATTTGGCGCACATCCAAGCTATCATCTTCTCTTGATTGAGTGGGGTGTATACGGTCAGCAGGAGAAACTCTTCCTTCTTCTCGCCGGGCAGGCGCATGATGAGGTAGTACGGCTCCATCGGCTGGAACTCGCCGCCCGGAATGGTGCTCTCGGGCGATTGCTGTTTGGCGATGTCCCACTGGTCTTCGCGCATATAGAAGACGCGCGGGTCGCGCATGTGGTAAAGCGCCCAGATGTTGCTCTGGATGCTGAAAAGGTCTTCGGGATAGCGCAGGTGCTGGCGCAGGCTTTGCGGCATCTCCGACAGCGGTTTGAACAGTCCGGGCAGGGCGCGGCGGTAGGTGCGAATCATCGGGTCGCTCTCGTCGGCGATATAGTAATGCACCGTGCCGTTGTAGGCATCAATAACCACCTTCACCGCGTTGCGGATGTAGTTCAGGCGGTAGTAGCGGAAGGCGTCCAGCGCGATGTCCATCGTTCGAGCGTAGGGGTATCGCTCGCTGACCGTGTAGGCATCGCAAATCCACCACAGTTTACCGTCCGCCACCACGATGTAGGGGTCGCGGTCATGCATCAGGAAGGGGGTAATCGCCTGCATGCGCTCGCGGATGTTGCGACGGAATAGCAGGCGGCTGTTCGGCGTCAGGTCTCCCGAAAGCAAGAGATAGCTGTCCCCCATACGGAAGGCATAAGCCAGCTTCGCCAACAGGTTCCTGCCGATGGGGATACCGCCGGTGCCCTGGTAGCGCGTATACTGGTTCTCGCCCTCCGCTCCGCTGTGCAGGGTGGGGTAGTCGAACTCGTCCAGTTTAGAATCCACAATCACGGGGTTATCGGTCAGCTCGCCGTAGTAGATTTCGGGTCGCTCCAGCCGAAGAGGAACTTTGCTCTGAGGGGGGATGTCGCGCACCAGGTACTCGGGCTGTCCCTGCGCGGTTGCGACGTTGACCGCGGTCATCACTATGCCGTAGCCATGTGTATACTGCAGGCGCAGGTTCTGCCACGTTTTGGAAGAGGGCGGCAGGTCGGGCTGAGATAGCTCGCGGGCGGCAATCATCACCTGCTGGTAGCGGTTGCCGAAGGTATAGCGGTCGACGTCTACGTCGTTGAACCGGTAGTATTGCTTGAACGCCTGCAGGGAGTTAAACACCATCTGCAGGGGCTGATAGTCCCAGATGCGCACGTTGGCGAGGGTCTGCGCGTTGCGCTGGAGGTCTGCCGGCGTCAGGTTTGTGTTCGCTTCGAAGGTGCGCTCTTCCACGTTGTCCAGCCCAAAAGCCTGCCGGGTAGCGGTCAGGTGGCGCTCGATGTAGGGCTTTTGCAATCCCCACTCGTTCGGGTTGACCACGGCGTTTTGCACGATGGAGGGCACCACCGCATGTACCAGCACCGATGCCGCCACCAGCGTCGATAGCGCTATCAGGGGCGCGCGCAGAACACGCCCTCGCCGGATGTTCCAGACAAGCGTGCCGGCGGTGACAAGGCTCAACAGCATTAACAGATGCAGTCCGGGCAGGCGCACTCTGGTCTCAATATAGCCTGCGCCGGTGAAGATGCGGTTCGGGATGAACAGCACATCGTAGCGGTCTAACCAGTAGCCTACGCCCCACAGCACCATGCACGCCGCCGCAAGCAGGAACAGGTGCGGTTTGACGCCGGGCGAGAAGGCGGTGAGCGTACCAAAGACCTCAAAACCCCGGTTGAAGTAGTAATAACCGACGGTGATTGCAAGGGTGACAATCAGCGTAAAGGTAAACCAGGCATGCAAATAGCGCCAGAACGGCAGGTGGAACATATAGAAGGCAATATCGTGCCCAAACAGCGGGTCGCGAGTGCCGAACGGCTCGGCGTAGCGGAACAGCAGCCACCGCTCCCACTGGGATGCGCTCTGGCTTCCCACCAGAAGTGCCAGCACGAGTGTTACCCAGAAGATGACGCTACGCGACGCGCGTGGTACGGCAATACCCAGCCGCAGGCGTAATCGCTCCTCCCACTCCTCGTCCATACCCGTGCTGAGGCGGTCAGCAAGCCACAGATTGAAGTAGAGAATGGCGAAGAACAGCAGGCTAAAAACACCAAACAGGACAAGACGCGTACTCCAGATACGAAGGAACAGGGAGGTGTAGCCCAGCTCGGCGAACCAGAGCCAGTCGGTATAGAAGCGCGCCAGAATTACCAGCACCTGCAGAAGAACCAGCGCGCCTATCAGCAGCCACAGCCATATCCTGCGCCGACCGCCTTCAACGGTCAGAGGGTAACGTGCTTTCACTGCAGTATGTTTTCCTCCTCTATCACTGCCACACTCCGGGAATGGATGTGCCACACCGATAGCATCTGCCCGAACCGCTCAGGTGGTCCTCCAGCACGCGGAATCCCCATCGCTTGATCAGCAGGGCGTTGCACTGTGGGCAGTAGGTGTTCTCCCAGTCGCCGACCATGCCCGGAATGTTGCCCGCGTATACGTAACGAAGCCCCTCACTACGCCCAATCTCGGCGGCGCGAAGCAGGGTGCGGACGTCGGTGTCGTTATGGTCAAGCATCTTATAGTCGCGATGGAAAGCGGTCACGTGCCAGGGGATGTCTGGCGATAGGGATACCAGAAACCGCGCCGCCTCGCGCAGCTCCTCGTCGCTGTCGTTGAAGCCGGGTACGACCAGCGTCACCACCTCCAGCCACAGCCCCGACTCGTGCACCATGCGGATGCCGTCCAGCACGTTGCTCAGGGTGGTTCCCAGCTGGCGATAGCTGCGGTCGTTCATGCTCTTCAGGTCAATCTTGTATCCAGCTAGGTAGGGACGCAGGTACTCCAGCACTTCAGGCGTCAGGTTGCCGTTGGAGACGAACAGTCCACGGATGCCATATGCTTGCGCCTGCTTGAAAATCGCCACTGCCCATTCAGCGGTAATCAGCGGCTCGTTGTAGGAGCTGGTGATGAAGGGCGACCGGTAATCAAGTGCGATATTCACCATCTCCTCCGGCGAGATAAGGTCCACCGGTGCGCCCGCGGCTGGGTCGCGCAATGCCTGCGAGGTAATCCAGTTCTGGCAGTAGGAGCAGTGCAGGTCGCAGCCCAGCATCCCGAAGGTGAGGGTGCGCGTGCCGGGCAGGACGTGGAAGAAGGGCTTTTTCTCAATCGGGTCCACGTTCAGCCCGCACACGTAGCCCCATGGCGCATACAGTCGCCCGCCCTGATTGAACCGCACCTGGCAGATGCCTCGCTTGCCCTCGCGGATGAGACAGCGGTGGCCGCAAGCAAGGCACTGCACCGAGCCATCCTGAAGAGTGCGGTATACCTCCGCCTCGCGGGTCAGTCTGTCCAGACGGTCTGCCAGCGTTTGCCTGCCGGCTGTTGCGGTGGATGGAGACATCGCCCATGCCCCCTTTCTTGACCTGCCTTGATTCTACCACTAACGGCGTTCAGCAGGGAAGAGGGGCGTGAAGCGGGAATAGGCTTAAGGGGTGTCGGTATGCTTCGCGTTCCTGAAATCATTCAGAAGAAACGAGACGGCGGTGATCTGAGCCGGGAGGAGCTGGAGACGCTGGTGCTGGGCGGACTGCGCGGCGAAGTGCCCGACTATCAGGTTGCCGCTTGGCTGATGGCGGTCTATTTCCGGGGCATGACGCCTCAGGAGACGTTGACTCTAACCTCCGTTTTGCAGTATTCCGGTCAGCAGCTGGAGTTACCACCGCTGGGCAAGCCGGTGCTGGACAAGCACTCTACCGGCGGCGTGGGGGATAAGACGAGCCTAGTGGTCGTGCCCCTGCTGGCGGCGCTGGGTATCGCCGTGCCGAAGATGTCGGGCAGGGGGCTGGGCTTCACCGGCGGCACGGTGGACAAGCTGGAATCCATCCCCGGTTTCCGCACGGACTTTACCCCCAGTGAGATAGCGCGACTGGTGGAGCGGGTTGGGGCTTGTCTGGTTGGTCAGTCGCCTGACCTGGTTCCCGCGGATAAGTATCTGTATGCCCTGCGCGACGTGACGGCGACGGTGGATTGCATCCCACTGATTGCGGCAAGCGTGATGAGCAAGAAACTGGCGGGCGGCGCGGAGCATATCCTGCTGGATGTGAAAACGGGTTCCGGCGCGTTTATGCAGTATCTGCCGGATGCGCTGGACCTGGCGCGGACGCTGGTGCAAATTGGACAGATGGCGGGACGGCGCACGCTCGCGCTGGTCACCGATATGAGCCAGCCATTGGGCGAAGCGGTGGGCAACGCGCTGGAGGTGGCAGAAGCCATTCGGGTGCTGAGACGGGAATCGGATGCGTCTTCGGCGCGTTTCGAGACGCTATGCCTCGAACTGTCCGCGCACGCTCTGCTGTTGACTCGCGTGGAAACGGATCTGATGCAGGCTCGGATGCGGGTGCGCGAATGCCTGGATAGCGGCAAACCGCTGGAGGTTTTCCGCGCGATAGTGGAGGCGCAGGGCGGCGATCCGCGCGTGATAGATGACCTCTCGTTACTGCCGCAGGCTCCGGTGAAGATGCCGGTCTTTCTATCCGAGGTGGGCTATATTCATGCCATCGATGCGCGTCAGGTGGGGTTGATTGCGGTGCGACTGGGCGCCGGGCGTGCTCGCAAGGACGACGCGATAGACCCGGCGGTCGGCGTGCGCATCCTGCGCCATGTGGGCGACCACGTGGACGCTTCCACCCCTGTCGCCGAGGTGCATGCACGCCCGGAAGAGATGGCACAGGAGGCTTGCGAGGAACTGATTGGCTGTTTTCACGCGGGCGAGGGCGCCCCGGCTTTCCAGCCGCTGGTGCACGCTGTCGTATCCGACCCCGAGACGCCCGACCTGAAGGGTGTTTTAGCCTGACCAGTGGGCAGATTCCTTGCCTGCCTGCCGGGAGGTCAGGTGGGGCAGCGTATCGGCTCACCGGGACGTTCGCCATCCAGACCCTGGCAGTCCCGTCCAGTGGCAGAGTTGATAGTCACCTCTTGGATTGCAAGAGGTCTAAATATCGTCCTGCTGCTGCGCAAGACGGCGAACCTGTTCCAACGCCTCCTGCGCCTGCAAGGTCATGCCTACTTGCTCGTATCCCTGTGCAAGCATCCGCCACGAGCTTACCCTTTCTGGGTCCGCAACCACCGTTCGCTTTAGCCATAAGATTGCCTCCTCGGCACAACCTGCACGAAGAAGCATCTCACCTAAAAATGCATAATCCTCTGCCCAGTGCATCGGGCGATTGGAAGTTGCCATATCCAGGTCGGCTTCCAAAAACGATACATATTGCAAAAGATGGCGTGTGCTTCGCCACTGACGCAGAAGGTACTCTTGATACAACTGCGCAGCACAGAGATAATTGCCTAGTACCGCTTCTACCTGCGCTAAGCGCTTGAGAAGATGTGCTTCTTTGACACTAACGCGCAACCTGAAGTCGTTTGTGACGTCGGTCATTCTTATAGCCCTGCTGTAGCACCGGGCTGCTGCCTGATAATCACCCTTTTGAATATTTTGTTCCGCCATTGCTACCAGACGGCGAATACGAACGTCTACCAGCTTAGAAGCTATCTCGTGTATCACTAACAGTACCACGAGGAACAGGATAGCCCATGAGAGGACCGTCTCAAACTGGGCGTAGGTCGTAGAGTTAAAGCGACCCGATATGTGATCAATCAACCATTCCATTATGTTCACCTCCTCGTAGGGGGAGGTCTTCCATCAACCCTCCCCCTGTTGCTCTACTCTGCTGCTGGCAGCTGTGGAGACACCAGAGGTTGAACTGGGTAGCTGTACGGCAAGGAATTGCACGGCTGACGGTGCAAGCACTGATTATAGCATTGATAACATCTCCTTTCGTCTGCCCCCCGTGCGATGTTGCAGGCCAGTAATACCCCAGCGTAATAGATGCCGCATGCTGCGGCACAGGGCGCTCCTCCGAAGATTGCGCAGCCGCCAAGGCAAATGAGAAAGGCAAGCCTAGCATTTTGCCGGCACCGTTGATATGATCTGTCCACTGCCCTAAGGCAATCCTGTAACCAGCTGTCGCAGTACTTCTTTAACCAATCAGAGGGTGGACTCGGCAGCGGCAGTGCCTGGTTGGGTCCCAAAGGTAAGAAGACAGTTGGAACGATATATGCTGAGCTAGCATAGCACAGAATGCTTTCTTCTTGCAGTTCCCTGTCTCGCCACCTCCACGGCGTCTGGGCACTGCCCTGCTCATACCGC
>FMJZ01009874.1_pt1 | contig 19665 bp, 16 predicted proteins | sample 1987881 | NCBI WGS metagenome assembly FMJZ01 (sample SAMEA4378227, study PRJEB15110) | soil metagenome | biome: soil; feature: Field; material: Soil | place: India | collected 2015-03-11 | depth 0 m
GAACCTGTATCCTTGGTAGCAACAGGGTAGGTAGTTACCTTTTCTGTATCCTGTGTGCGCCACGCCACGACACCAGCGGCAGCTCCGCACACGATGTAAACTGTCCATATCCAGCGATTGAGCAGTAGCTGCAGGACGTCGTAGGATGTCAGCACAGTCACACTGGCGCTGCTGCCCAGCCAGAGCAGTCTGCCCAGGGTAGAATAGACCGCCCCCAGCAGGGCAATCACCAGCAGTCGTGCCAGTACCAGCACTACGATTCCGCCTATCAGGACAGTGCCTGCTCCTTTTCCTTCGAGGTGCCTTCTGTACTCTCTCATAATCTTTCCGCGGAACCCCCTGGTTATTCACACTCTTTCAGCACAGCATCCCTGAGAGCGGGATCCAGCTGAAGCACCTCTTGCGGTATTGGGCGCATGTCTGTATACATGTACCAGGGATGACGCATCTCGCCCTGTTCCGCTTTGTTTTTGAAGCACAGAAGCGGTGCATAGGCGGGAGACAAAGAGCCATCTATTCGAAGTCGTATTACCTTGCCTACATAGTTGAACTCTGCAGCCCCCAATGCTTGCTCCACGCGCCGCTTTCCATGCAGGACACACACCGCGATGCCATGGTTGGCATCTGCCTGCTGTATCCATTGCAAGTAACGGTCTGTGAATGGGCGGTAATAGAAGTAGCTTGTCTCAATCCACTTATCTCCTTTGTCTGATCCCCACCATCCTGCTCCATGTTTGTAATGGTCCATCGGGCAGCGAAGGACACGTTTATCGCGGACGTAAGGCAAAAGCATCGCTTGAAAACGAGCAGTGTCTCCGTAGTCCTCGCGGTACAGGCTGAATGCTACATAGAACTGTCGCAGGTTGCTGGTACACACCGATTCATACGACTTCTTGCGCGCCTGCTGAAATACGGGAAGCAACAGCGCCACCAGCAGGGCGATAATGGCTACTACAAGTAGCAACTCTATCAAAGCAAAACCTCGCTGAGACATGTTTGCTACTCGCCTCCGTATGAACGCTTCTGTCCTGGGGTATACGTTACGAATGAACCAAGCACCTTGTGAAGCAGACGCTGCCATTTGGGCATGGCAAGTATCAGAGTGCTTGCTATTAACAACTCAAGGGTAAGCGCGGCCAGATTCACCACGTCGTAACGCCAATCCTGACCGAGGCGGCTAAACCAAACCATTACTCCTCCCGTGAACCATTCTCGTGTAGCCAGAAGGAGTATCAGGCATATTACCAGGGCAGGATACAGTTTGTTGCCTCCATTCAAACGGTAGGTAACGATGCTCGATAATCCACCCCAGAACACATAAGGTATCCACAAGCGGGGATATCCAATCAGGTCTCTCACAGTCGGACTAATTTCCATATCGGAGGATGAAGTCCCCCAGAGAATAGGCGTAATAATGAACTGGATATATGGCAATAGTAAGGCGCAGGTCAAGGCAGCGACCGCGCCCGCCGCAACGCCTGATACCAATGCCAGCCCAACTTCATGACGTTTCATCGAAGTCCTCATCCCGCGATGTTTCTTAACCATCCGTGCCGTTTTACAGGTAAGGCGCCGGGGCTACAAATGGTCTTTTGTACCCCCACGTGTTCTAGCTACAGTTTGGTGTCGGCTCCACACAAGGTGGCAGAGGACAGGCCTCGTCATTGCCCTGGCAGGTCGGTGCGGGAATTAATGTGGAAGAGCACCCAGCCTCTCGCCACGGGCAGCACTTGACGATGTAACAGTCTCCCTCAAGGCAGTACCAGCGGTATTTATCGCGTATCTCTCGTTTGTAGCCCCCCTGTCCGTAACAAGGATGTCCCCAACCTACACGGACAGTTCTTTCTTGCGTCAGCTTGGGAGCGGAGGTACACTCATCCCACACATCAATACATGTTTTGATAAGTGGTTGGAGACCGCGGGGCGTAAACAGCAGATAGGGAGATTTGACCACTTCGTAAAGTGCCATCGTGGTTCCGTCTCCACCGGTCAATTCTACTGCCTGGCATCCACATCCCTCACTCAGCATCAGGCTTGCGGGATCCACCCCCCCCCCCCGCGCGACGCCGAGCGCGGCGAGGGTGCGAGGCAGGGCGAACACGTTTGCCACCAGAAGCGCCATCGCCGTCCATACCAGAACTGTGCGCATTCGCATCGGTAGTGTCCTCCTTTTTGTCTGATGTGTCGTCCTCACCTGCGGTGAGGCTTCCATAAATATAACCGCTGTCAGAGGGGGATTTGGTTGGGTCGTAACCGTAAAATTCGCGAAACTTTGTGCGCAGCTCCGCCAGATAGCTTTTCACCGTGCTTTCAGACAGGTGCAACAGCCCGGCTATCTCCCGACAGGTATACCCCTCCAGGCGCAGAGCAAGCACCTCGCTCAGGCGCGGAGGCAGACTCAGCCGGAAAGTTTCCGCCTCCACCTCATCGTCGCAGGGGCGGTACCAGATGCACCGGTAATGCACCAGCAGGCGTTCCGTCTGTTGTTGTTCCCGTGCCCGGCGTCGCCAGTGTTCGCACAGTACGTCGCGAGCTATCCTCCATAGGGAGGGCGGTGGTTCGCCTGCATTCCACGGCGGCAGGTCGCGCCTTCGGCTGTAGCGCAGAAAGGTCTCGCTCAAGCAGTCCTGTGCCTGTTCGACACTCAGCCCCTGCGAACACCAGTAGCCCAGTAGAGTATGTGCCCATCCATCCGGAGAATCTGGCATCATCTCAGCCTCCTGCCAGCTGGAAACCCTGTTGACCTACTTTAGCATCCGATACACAGTTTTGTCAATAGCATAACTACCTGCGTGAGGATTCAGGTAAGGAGACAGTCGGGCAGAGACATCAAGCCTCTGCAACAACATGCAACAAAAAGCGCGAAAAGGTGTATAATATGAATGGAAAGACCTGGGGGCGACTGGTGTCGACAGGGTAGAGGCGCGCTCAGGCTGCGAGCCGAGGTGCCGTTGGCCTCGTAAAAAAGCGGCAAAAAAATAAGAGCGACTCCTCAGTACGCTCTCGCTGCCTAATTAGAGGCAGCCGTCCTGCCGCCTCCTGCCGGCCGAGGCGGACGTGGGCGTGTGCTATGCCGGATAGTCCGGGTGGAACCGCTCATCGCCATCCGGGCGAAAGCGCAGGATGAGCTGGCGGATGGGTAAGCCTGCCATCGGGCGTGCCCTTCCGCGAGAGACAAAACGATGGCTACGCTCGTAGACGCCTGGGGCAAATCACTCTGGACGAGGGTTCGAGTCCCTCCGCCTCCACCAGATGTGCAAAAACCCCCGCGACGGCAGTCGCGGGGGTGTGTTGTTCGAAAGGAACTACTTACGCCGGCGCAACAGGGCAAACCCAGGCGCTGCCAGCCCGCTCAGCCACAGCATCACCGTGCCCGGCTCGGGAACCACGTTCAACGGCAGGATATTGTAGGTGTAAGCCGTGCCGTCGAACATCCGAACATAACCCGTAGCATGCGTCTGTGACTGGCGGATTGCGGCTGCCAGCGCATAGACGTCATCCATGTCGGTCTGATTGTATGGACTGCTATCAGTATTGAAGGGTGGCGCCTCGTCATCCGTTGCCCACCAGGCAAAACCGAATGTGCCTACTACGCCGTCTTTGGTGCCGTCGCCATCCTTATCGTACTCGATCCAACTACTGGGCTCTACCCAGCCGTTGGTGGGTATCCCGAAGGGGTCAAGGATAGCCTGTTCGAGGTTATTGGTCGTCCAGTTGTACACGTAGTTGACGCCTTCCCAGTCGACCATCCAGTTAACCTTAAACTGAAGAGATTGCAGTTGTGCGATGGTAGCCCCCGGAACCCAGTACACCCAGTGCAGGCGCTTACCGAGGTCCATCGTGCTGTACACAATCTCTTCGACCGGCTCAAAGTACCTGGTACCAGGGTGTGCGCCGCTGCGCATGTTGATGAACGTGCCGTTCGCGGCATCTGCAAAAGCGGCATTCCTCCAGGGCAGCCAGTTCGGCGAGCCATAAGCATTCGGTGCCGTGTCCGCATAGAGGAACACTGGGGGAGTTGCCGCATAAACGGCTGTCGTCATCAGCGCAACCAGCACAGTTGCCAACCACCACGAACGCATTTTTTCCTTCCTCCCTGAGATGAGATAGGTTGAACCTCCACCCATTATATATGCAAGAATCGTACCAAAACGGGTATGTCCACCCGGTAAAAATACCCGTTTTTTCGGCTCTTTGTCTGAGGACAGAAATGAAAAGGCATTTAATTAGACTAATGAATGTTTTTACAGACCGCTAACCCCCCGCACATACGCCCTTGCGCCGGGCACGGAGCGAATCAGCGCCAGCCCCTTCTCCCTGCCCAGCACGCACAGTGCAGTCGCCAGGCTGTCGGAGGTGATGCCGTCGCGGGCGATAACCGTCGCCGCCACGCGGGTGGTTAACCCCCAGCCGGTGCGCGGGTCTACGATGTGCGAGTAACGCTTGCCCTCATACTCCACATACTGCTCGGTGTCGCCGGAGGAGGAGATGGCACCCAGTGCGAGGTACACCCACCGGCGCTCGGGCGAAGCGTTGGCAACCTCAATCCGCCATCCCGCCGTTCCGGGCGGAGCCAGCCCCGCCACAATGTCTCCCCCAGCTTCCAGCAAAGCATGGCGGATACCGTGTTCCTGCAGAACCTTCAGTGCACAGTCCAGGGCATACCCCTTCGCGATGCCCCCGAGGTCCAGCCTCATACCGGGCACGAGCAACTGCACCGTGCGCTCTGCCTCGTTCAACACCATCTTTTCGTAGCCCACGCGCCCTCTCGCCTCTTCCAGCTCCGCCGGCGTGGGGAACTGCCCGGTGCGCCTGGCTCGCCGCCATAACTGCACGAACGGACCGACCGTCACGTCGAACGCCCCATCGGTGCGCCGAGACAGCTCCTGCGCCCGCTTCAGCACGGTGAACAGAGACTCGCTCACTCGCACCGGGGGTCCCCCTGCCTGCGCACACAGACGCATCAACTCGCTGTCGACGCGATAGTCGCTCATAATCTGCTCCAGCTCCGCGATGCGCTCGAACGCGGCGGTGCAGGCACGCTCGGCGGTGGCTCTGTCCGGCGCGTATAGAGTGATGGTCACTTGCACTCCCATCAACATCTGGCTATACTGATAGCGGTGCAGGCGCGCCGTTTGCGCGTGCAGAACGCTCTCAGCAGTGAGCAGAAACAACAGGAGCAGAGGTTTTCGGACAATGAAGCGGAACATCGCAGATACCCGTTCACCCATTTCGAGATTACTATCCGCACCTTTCACCAGCAGGGTGCTCATCCCCTTCACGATTTTGGCAGCTGTCGCGACGGTGCTACACGCGCAGGGGCAGAAGGCTCAGACACAGCCCGCCGCCAAACCGTTAACAGCATACACGGAAACCATCCCCGGCACGGTGGTGAAGTTCGACATGGTGCCCGTGCCCGGCGGAACGTACACCATCACCGACCCCAAAACAGGCAAGCCCAAACAGGTCACCATCAAGCCGTTCTACATCGGCAAGACGGAGGTCACGTGGGACGAGCTGGACGTGTTTGTGCACAAGCTGGACGCACCGGAAACCCAGAAAACAGGCGGCGCCGACGCGGTTTCCCGACCCAGCAAACCCTATGGAGCGGTGGACCGGGGTTTTGGGCACAAGGGCTATCCCGCCATCAGCATGAGCTACCTCACCGCGCAGAAGTACTGCGAATGGCTCTCCGCCAAGACCGGCAAGAAGTACCGCCTGCCCACCGAGGCGGAGTGGGAATACGCCTGCCGTGCGGGAGTGCTTCCTGCAGGACCGATTTCGGATACAGAGCTGTTGGATAAACTGGCGTGGCACTGGGGCAACTCCGACGACAAAACGCACAAGGTGGGAACTAAACAGCCCAACGCCTGGGGTATCCACGACATGCTGGGCAACGCCGCGGAGTGGTGCCAGCCGATGGATGACGAAGTGCCTGTGGTGCGCGGCGGTTCTTTCTACGACCCGCCCGAAAAGGTGCATCCCGCCGCACGCGCCAAGTACACACCCGACTGGCAGATGAACGACCCCCAGAACCCCAAAAGCAAATGGTGGCTGACCGATGCGCCGTTTGTGGGGTTCCGGGTGGTGTGTGAACCATAAGGAGAAGGCATGAGCGAGCCGGTGATACCCGACGTCAACGACCTCGATACCGACGCGCTTATCGGGCAGGTGCTCTGCTTCGGCTGGCAGGGGGCTACTCCCGAAGAGGCGCGCACCGTCAACGCACATGCCCGCGAGCTGGTTGAAACCATGCAGGTAGGCGGAGTGGTCCTGCTGGCGAGAAACCTCGACTCCACTAACCCCGAAAGCATCCGTGCCACCCTCGCCGAGCTTCAGAGCCTCTCGCGCATTCCGCTGTTCATCGCCATAGACCAGGAAGGCGGAACGGTCAACCGCCTGCGCGCGCCCTTCCACGAGTTTCCGGGCAACATGGCGTTAGGGGCAACGGGCGACCCCGAACTGGCGTTTCGGCAGGCGCAGGCACAGGCGCGGGAACTGCTGGCGCTGGGCGTTAACTGGAACTTCGCGCCCGTGATGGACGTGAACAACAACCCCGATAACCCCATCATCGGCGTGCGCTCGTATGGTGCCGCCCCCGAACTGGTGGCGCGGATGGGCGCGGCGGCGATTCGCGGCTATCAGCAGACGGGCTTGCTCGCCTGCGCCAAACACTTCCCCGGTCACGGCGACACCGCCGTGGACTCGCACCTTGCCCTGCCCACCATCTGGGGCGACCGCGACCGACTGGAGCGGATAGAGCTGGTTCCCTTCCGCGCCGCCATTGCCGAAGGCGTTGGCGCGATTATGACCACGCACATCGTCTTCCCTGCGCTGGACGCGCACCGACCCGCCACCGTTTCGCCTGCTATCCTCGCCAACCTGCTGAGGCGGGAGCTGGGCTACGATGGGCTGGTCATCACCGACTGCCTGGAGATGAGAGCGATTGCCGATACCATCGGCACGGCGCGCGGGGCAGTGGAGGCGTTGAAGGCGGGCGCGGATATGGTGCTGATTGCCCACACGCTGGAGGTTCAGCGCGAGGCGGTTCGGGCGATTCGACAGGCTGTGCAGTCGGGCGAGCTGCCACTGGAGCGTCTCAAGGAGGCGGCCTCCCGCGTGCTGAACGCCAAGCGCCGGTTCCTGTCCGCCCAACCGAAAGCGGAAGACGCGCCCTGGCTTGACCCTGCACATGATGCGCTGGAGGAGCACATCGCGCGAGCCAGCATTACGCTTGTCCGGCACGATTCGGCAGGCTTTCCCCTGCACACCGAACGACGCACCCTGCTGGTTTCCGCGCACCACAGCCTGCCATCGCTCGCCCAGCAGATGCGCCGCTACCAGCCCGACCTGCTGGACCTGCCCCTCGCCCCCGATTTCCCGCCGGAGCAGATACGGCAATGCTTGGAGGCGGCGGCGCAGGCAGAACAGTGCGTGATGGCTACTACTCCCCCAGAACCCTGGAGCGACACGCCTGTTGACGTGCGGAAACAGGCGGAACTGGTCAGGGCACTGCACGAGCGGTTTGGGGAGAGGCTGGTCGTGGTCGCCGTGCGTGAGCCTTACGACATCCGCCACTTCCCCTTTGTCCATAACTATCTGTGCACCTACGGGTTCCGTGCCTGTTCACTCCGGGCGCTCGCCGACGTGCTGTACGGGCAATGGACGCCGGCAGGGAGGCTTCCGGTATCCCTTCCTTTAGAATGAGCGGTACCTGTTGACCGACGAACAGCCGCTTGACAAACCGCCTGCACATCCGTTATACTCTACCTAACGGGTTCCTTTAAGTCCGTCCTGCGAGGCGGACAAGGAGCGATGCACCGGTTCCGCATATCCTGCACCTCTCCTTGCCGCCCGTTGGTTCATTCCATCAGGAGGCGTGCTATGCCCACCGAAGTGAAAGTGATGGATGCCCACGAGATGCGGCGTGCCCTCACCCGCATCGCACACGAGATTCTGGAGCGCAACAAAGGCGCAGAAGACCTGGTGCTGGTAGGCATCCTGCGTCGAGGTGCACCTCTTGCACATCGCCTGAGTCGACTGATTGAAAACATTGAAGGCACAAGCGTTCCCGTTGGCGAGCTGGACATCACCCTCTATCGCGACGACTATCGCACGCACACCGTCTCGGACACCGGCGCGACGCGCATCCCGGTAGACATCACCGACAAGAAGGTGGTGCTGGTGGATGAGGTCATCTATACCGGGCGCACCGTTCGCGCGGCGATTTCGGCACTGATGGACCTCGGAAGACCCGCCTGCGTACAGCTGGCGGTGTTGATTGACCGCGGACACCGCGAACTGCCCATCCGCCCCGATTACGTGGGCAAAAACCTGCCGACCTCGCGACAGGAGTTCGTGGATGTCCGTCTGGAGGAGATACACGGCGAAGATTCTGTGTGCATTCGCAAACCGGATGAGGAGCGATAGCCATGTTAACCGACCTGATAGCCCTGCGCGAGACCGAACCGGGAGATATTCGCCTGCTCCTGGACACCGCGCAGTCCTTTAGGGAGATTCTGGAGCGACCCGTGAAGAAAGTGCCTACCCTGCGGGGCAGGCAGGTGGTTACCCTGTTCTATGAAGCCAGCACGCGCACGCGCGTGTCGTTTGAAAACGCTGCCAAGATTATGTCCGCCGATACCACCAGCGTTGCCGCCGCAACCAGCTCCGTTCAGAAAGGAGAAAGCCTGCTGGATACAGTGCGCAACCTGCGTGCCATGCAGATTGACTGCCTAGTGATGCGTCATCCGCAATCGGGAGCAGCGCACCTGGTGGCGCAGGCTCTGGACATTCCGGTGGTTAACGCCGGCGACGGCATGCACGAGCATCCCACACAGGCTTTGCTGGATATGCTGACCATCCGCCAGCACAAAGGCAGGCTGGAAGGGCTGACGGTGGCTATCGTGGGCGACATCGCGCACAGCCGGGTGGCGCGAAGCAATCTGTGGGGGCTGACCAAGATGGGCGCAAAGGTGCGCTTTGTGGCGCCGGCGACCCTGCTTCCGCGCGACGTGCATGGGCTGCCGGTGGAGGTGTACACCGACCTGCGTGCAGGCGTGGAGGGCGCGGACGTGGTGATGGCTCTGCGTCTGCAACAGGAGCGAATGGAGCGCGGACTGCTGCCAAGCCTGCGTGAATATGCCCAGCGCTGGGGAGTGAACGCAAAGGTGCTGGAGCTTACCAAACCCGATTGTATCGTGATGCACCCGGGACCCATGAACCGCGGGGTGGAAATTGCGGACGACGTGGCGGACAGCGGGCGTTCGGTCATTCTGGAACAGGTGACCAACGGCGTCGCCATCCGCATGGCGGTGCTGTACCATCTACTGGGCGGGGAGGCGTCGGCATGAGAACCATTTTTCGCAAAGCGCATGTGTGCGACCCTTCACAGGGCATTGACCGCGTGGCAGATGTGGTGGTGGATGAAGGCAAGGTGCTGGCGATTGTGGACGACAGCACCCCATACGACGTGGGCAGTTGTGAGGTGATAGACTGTTCGGGGCTGGTGCTGACGCCGGGATTGATTGACCTGCATGTGCACCTGCGCGAGCCGGGCTTCGAGTACAAAGAGGACGTGCAATCGGGAACTGCCGCCGCCGTCGCGGGAGGTTTCACCGCGGTGTGCTGTATGCCCAACACCGACCCACCACTGGATGAGCCTTCGGTGATACGTGGACTGCTCAAACGAGCCGAGCAGGTGGGCGTGGCGCGAGTCTACCCGATAGCCGCCATCACGAAGGGGCTTCAGCCGGAGGGGCTGACCGAGATGGCGGCGTTGAAAGAGGCTGGCGCAGTGGCGGTGACCGATGATGCCTATCCCCTGCAGTCGGCGGAGGTGCTTCGTCGCGGGATGGAGTACGCGGGGCAGCTGGGACTGCCCGTGCTGACGCACTGCGAGGACAAATCGCTGACGAAAGACGCCTGCATGAACGAGGGGCTGACCTCCACCATTATGGGCTTGCGCGGAATGCCGGCAGTGGCGGAGGAGACACAGGTAGCGCGAAACTGCCTGCTGAGCCTGTACACCGGTTGCCGGTTGCACATTCTGCATGTCTCTACCGCAGGCGCAGTTCGGATTATCCGCTGGGCGAAGGAGCGCGGCGCGCCCGTTACCGCCGAGACCTGCCCACACTACTTTGCGCTGACCGACGAGGCGTGCATGGGCTATAACACGAACGCGAAGATGAACCCACCCCTGCGCACGCAGGCGGACTGCGATGCCATCGTGGAGGGGCTGCTGGACGGCACTATTGATGCCATCGCCACCGACCACGCCCCACACGCCGCGCACGAAAAAGCGCAGGAGTTCGCGCTGGCGCCCTTCGGGATTGTGGGGCTGGAGACGGCGTTCGCCCTCTCCTTCACCGAGCTGGTCAGCACCGGCAGGATGAGCCTGAGCGCACTGATAGAGAAGATGTCCTGCCAGCCGGCAAAGATACTGGGGCTTCCGGGAGGCACGCTGGCTCCGGGCGCACCCGCCGACATCGCCCTGTTTGACCTGAAGCGAAGCTGGACGGTACGCTCCAGTGAGTTTCGCTCCAAGTCGCGCAACACGCCCTTTGAGGGCTGGGAATTGACAGGCAAACCCGTGCTGACAATGGTGGCAGGCAGGATAGTCTATCGCGAGGGATAGTGCACCATGCCAGAGTACCTGCTTATCGGTAAGGTCTACACAATGGACGACAGCCAGCCTGTGGCTCAGGCAATGGTCTGGCGAGACGAGCGCATCCTGGCGGTTGGCGAGGCGGAGGAACTGTCCGCTCGCTATCCCTCTGCGAAGCGCATCGACGCCAGAGGCTTTGCCGTTGTGCCCGGCTTCAACGACTGTCACTGCCACATTCTGGCGTATGGGTTGGACCTGAGCACGGCGAACCTCAGCCCTGAACATGCGCCCGACATCCCCTCGCTGGTGGAACGACTGTGCCGATGGGCGCACGAGCATCCCGAATCGGCGTGGATTCTGGGCAGTTTTTACGACCAGAACCGCATGGCGGAGCGCAGGCATCCCACTCGGTATGACCTGGATATGGTCAGCACCGAGAAGCCGGTGTTTATCGAGCACGTCAGCAAGCACGGCGGCGTGGCGAACTCGGTTGCTCTCCGTCTGGCAGGCATCACCCGCGAGACGCCCGACCCGCCCGGCGGCACCATCGTGCGCGACGAGCAGGGCGAACCTACTGGCGTTTTGCTGGAGAGCGCAGTGGACCTGGTAACCCGCCACCAGCCGCCGCTGACGCACGCCCAGCGGGTGAAGGCGATACATCTGGCGGCTCAGGCGATGGCGGAAAAGGGCATCACATCCGCGGCGGATGCCAGCACCGGCTGGGGCGACCTGCAGAGCGAGGTGGTGGCTTATGCGCAGGCGGTGAACGAGGGCGCGCCCCTTCGCATCACGCTGATGATTCTTGCCAGTGCGCTCCGCCAGAACGGGCAGTGGTTGCACCCACAGGATGTGCGCACCGGCTGTGATGGCGTGCGCGTGGGCATCACGAAACTGTTTGCCGACGGCGCCCTGACCACCCGTACCGCCGCGCTGAAGGAGCCTTTCGTGGATACAGGCACAACGGGCATCCTGATGCACAGCGACGAGGAACTGCGCGAGTACATCCTTGGGGCGCACCGGGCAGGCTGGCAGATAGCCACACACGCCATCGGCGATCGGGCGATAGAGACCGTCCTGTCCCTCTACGAGGAGGCGATGCAGGCGTATCCCCGCGCCGATGTGCGTCACCGAGTCGAGCACTGTATGTTGCTGGACGACGGGCTGATTGCCCGGCTCCATGCGCTGGGCGCAGTGGCGGTGATTCAGCCGGAGTTCATCGCGAGGCTGGGGGATGCCTACCGCTACGGACTCGGCGAGGAGCGAGCAGGACGTCTGAATCGGGTAAACTCTTTACTTGAGGCGGGCGTTCCGGTGGCGTTCAGCTCCGATTGTCCGGTGGTTCCGGGCGCGCCTCTGGACGGTATCCGTGCGGCGATGGAGCGCAGAACGCCTCTGGGCGTCGTGCTGAACGAGACCGAGCGTGTGGATGCGATGACCGCCATCCGCCTGTACACTAGAGGGTCGGCATACGCATCGCGTGACGAGGAGAACACGGGAACATTGACTGCAGGCAAGCGGGCGGATTTCGTGCTACTTGGGCGCGACCCCGCCACAACGTCGGTGGACGAGTGGGAGGAGATGCGGATAGTTGCCACCGTTTTCGGGGGCAGAGTAGTTGCAGGGAGGTTGGAATGAAGGCACTTCTGGCTCTGGAAGATGGCGTGACCTTTGAGGGCGAAGCGATAGGTGCGCCCGGCACAGTGGTGGGCGAAGTGGTGTTCAATACCGGCATGACCGGCTACCAGGAGATACTGACCGACCCTTCTTATGCCGGGCAGATTGTCACACTGACCTATCCGCTGATTGGCAATTACGGTATCAACGACGACGATGACGAGTCGCGGCAGGTTCAGGTCTCTGCGCTGGTGGTACGCGAGGCGTGCGAGCACCCGAGCAACTGGCGTGCCAGCCGAACCCTGCGCGAGCACCTGCAGGCGAACCGCATTCCGGGAATCCATCAAATTGACACGCGCGCCCTGACGCGGCGACTGCGGGCAGCGGGCGTGATGATGGGCATCCTCACCACCGAGCTGACCCGCGAGGAGGCTCTGCGCCACCTTCGGGCATCGCCCCGCTACGACGAGTTCAACTATGTGCGGATGGTCACCACTCCAGAGCCGTACGCCTGGGATGCCGAGGGCATGAAGCCGGTGGACGCGCCCATACTGCCGGGCACGCGCTACCGGATTACCATGATAGACTGCGGATTGAAATACAACATCCTGCGCCGATTCGCAGCACTGGGCAGTCGGGTAACCGTTCTGCCCTGCACGGCGACCGCAGAAGATATTCTGGCAACCAAGCCTGATGGTGTCGCACTCTCGCCCGGACCGGGTGACCCCGCTCTGCTGGGCGACATCGTGGCACAGGTGCGCCGGCTGGTTGGGCAGGTGCCCATTTTCGGTATCTGCCTGGGCAACCAGCTGGTAGCTGCTGCCTTCGGCGCGAAGACGTTCAAACTGAAATTCGGGCATCGGGGATGCAATCATCCCGTGAAAGACCTCGTCTCCGGGCAGGTGACCATCACCTCGCAGAATCACGGCTACGCTGTGGACCCGTCAGGGCTGGACCCGAATGTAGAGGTGTGGCAGATTAACCTGAACGATGGCACGGTGGAGGGGATACGGCACAGGTCTCTGCCCATCTTCACCCTGCAATATCACCCGGAGGCGTCGCCCGGTCCGCGCGACAGCGACCCGTACTTTGCGGAGTTCTTGCGGTTGATCGACCGGAGCAAGTGAGATGATGACAGACAGGAGCAGGCGGATACTGGTTGCGGTGCTTATCGTCAGTGCGGTGGCGCTGGCGGTGTGGGCGCGTGTTGTCGCACTGGACGCCGACCCCGACTTCCGCCTGTGCTGGAGCAGTGGACTGTTGACCGATGAGGGCTTCTACACACACAACGCCCGTAACGCGATATTGCTTGGGCACGCCCGCACCAACGAGTTCAACAATATGGTGCTCAGCCCGCTGGTGCACGCGGTACAGGCGGCGGTGTTTCGCCTGTTCGGGGTGGGCTATCCACAGGCTCGGGCGATTTCGGTGGTATGCAGTTTGTTGACGCTAATCGTGATGTTTGCTGCTCTGCGCCGGGCTTTTGGCGAGCGGGTGGCGTGGCTGGGCACGCTGGTTCTGGCATGGGAACATGCCTACCTGATGTATAACCGCATGGCACTGCTGGAGACGCCGGCGACGCTGTTTCTGGCTCTGGCGTTTTACGCCTGGGTGCGGCGCGGCGAAGGGCTGGCGTGGTCGGCGCTGGCTGGCGTGATGACCATCACCGCCTGCAGTATCAAGTCGCTCTGTGCGTTCTTTATCCCTGCGCCTCTACTGGCGAGCTGGTGGAGTGGACGTACCCACAAACGGGATACCCGGTGGGAAATCGCCGCGACCGCTGGCGGGATGCTGATAGCGGGGCTGCTGTACGCGATAGTGTGGTTACTGCCGCACTGGCGCGAGTATCGGCATATGAGCGATTTCTATCTGACCTACCAGATTATGCCGCGCAACCTGTTTGAGGCGTATGCCGATGTGCGCAGGGCTGTGCTGAACTACCAGTACGGGCTGATGGGATACCTGTTTGCCCACATGCCAGTGACTATCTTTCTTGCGCTGACCACCACTCTGCTGGCTATCTTCCGCCGCGAGGAACGGCGCAGTGGCAATGGAGCAGTGGAGTTCCTGCTGGTGTGGATGTGGCTGGGGGTTGCCCTGCTCGCCTTCATTCGCTACGCGCCGAGCCGCTATTATGTGCCTATCTATCCTGCGATAGTCGCGCTGGCGGTGATTGGCGTGGTGCGATTGCCGGAGATAACGCGCATGGTCTGGCGTCCGCGCGAGTGGTGGGCGCACCTGCTTCGCACGTTGATGCTGGGTTACGCCCTGTACTTTGGGCTGGCGTTTGCACTTGGTGCACCGTTTGCATGGAGCCTGGTGTATCTGACGCTGGCGATAGCGTTTCCGCTGGCGCTGGTGCTTCAGTGGATAGTGCACCGATTGCTGGCAACGGGCGGTTTTTCGCTGAGATGGGCGCCCGCAGCTGCGCTGGTGGTGCTTGCCGGGTGGAACGCCTGGTACTTCGCAGGGTGGTATGGAAATCGCCAGTACTCCCTGAAGAATCTCGCGCAGAAGCTGGAACGCATCCTGCCCCAGCACGCGGTGGTGGCGGGCAACTGTGCTCCGGGGGTGTGTCTGGATGCGCCGGTGTCTGCCATGCTGGTGATTCCACGACTGGCAAACTATCCCGCCCCCATCGAGCGATATGGCGTGACGCATGTGGTAATGCTGGATGGGATACAGGGCGAGTACTGGTGGCAAAGGGACTACCCCGAGCTGCTGCGCCGGCGCAATCGTGTGATGCGCGAGTGGGTAGGACCGTATGCCATATCGGTCTATCGAGTTCCGGGATGGTTACGTGAGGCGTATCGGTGGCGGTTGAATTCGCACCGCCTGCCCGTTCATGATAGCGCACGGTTGATTCGAGGGGGAAAAGGAGGTTCCTGATGCCGTTCAGCACATTGTGTCGTGGTGGGATGTGGCGTAAGGAGTGTTCTCACTGGTTCATTCGCACGGATGAGGCGGACAGGGGGGAGGTAGAGGGCTGGTACCTCCCCCATCCTGTGGGCGAAGAGTGGCGGGCAGTGCAGGTGCCACACTGCTGGGAACAGGAGGGCATCTCCAAACGGTTTGAAGGACCCGTCTGGTACGCAACGGAGGTGGAGGTTCCCGTCGACTGGCAGAGGGGCAGAATATGGCTGCTGCTGGAAGGGGTCAGCTACGCCACACAGGTGTGGGTAAACGGCAAACGGATGGGCACACATATCGGCATGTGGGACCGTTTCGCCTGTGATATTACCCCGCACCTGCAGGATAGAAAGGCGTTTATCGCCCTGCGTGTGGTGAAGCCGGGTGGCAAAACCTATCCCGTGCCCGGCACGCTGTCGGGGTTTTTACCATATGTGTACGGCACGTTCGGAGGCGTCTGGCAGAACGCCTGGCTGGTTCGCACGCCCGAGGCATGGATGGAAGACATGTATCCGAACGTGATAGGCAAGGGGCATGTGGAAGTAGAGGTATCCTGTGGAGGGCGCCTGCCCGCCGACCTGACCCTGACCCTCTACCGCCCGGACGGCACGGAGATAGACAGCAAAGAGGTGCGCTGTGACGAGCGGGGATACGTGCGGGTCACCTTAGATGACCCCAATCCTCTGTGGTGGTCTCCACATTCGCCGAACCTGTATCGGCTGGATGTGGAAATTACCGACCTTCACGGTGATACCTGCCGGATCCCCCGATGGTTCGGGATGCGCACGGTGCAGGTAAGGGGCGATACCATCCTGCTGAATGGCGACCCCATTTATCCGCGCGGCATCCTGCACTGGGGATGGTATCCTCAGCATCTGGCGCCGAACCCGACCGAGGAGGAGATACGCGCCGAACTGCGTGCCCTGCGCGAGATGGGCTATAACATGGTGAAGTTCTGCCTGTGGGTTCCGCCCCAGCACTACCTGCATCTGTGCGATGAGATGGGCATGCTGGCGTGGATGGAGCTGCCGATGTGGCTTCCCGAGGTCACGCCTGCCTTCCAGCGTCAGGCGGCGGAGGAGTACACCCGCATCGTGCTTCAAACACGGGGACATCCCAGCATCATCGCGTGGACACTGGGATGCGAGCTGTCGGAGAGCGCGAGCGCGCCGTTCCTGGAGAAGCTGTACTGGCTGGTCAAGCGGCTGACGGACAGCCCCCTGGTGCGGGACAACAGCGGCGGTGGCGAGGCGTATCACGGTTTGCTGAGAGAGTACGCCGATTTCTACGATAATCACTTCTACTGCGACCTGCCGTTCCTGCGTCCGCTCTTTGACTACTTCGCGCCGCGCGGGCGTGAGGCTCAGCCCTGGTTGCTGGGCGAGTACTGCGATTACGACACTTTTCGCGATGTGCCCGCTGTGCTGGAGGCGAACGGCGGCAAGCCACCCTGGTGGGCGACCGACGATGAGGACGTGAACCCGCGAGGTGTGCGCCCCGCCGTGTTCGCGGTTCAACAGGTTCAGCGATTCGAACAGCAGGGACTGGGTGCTCATCGCAGTGCGCTGAAGTTCTCCTCGCGCCAACAGGGGCTGTTCCATCGTAAGACAACAATTGAGAACACCCGCCTGTATCGCGAGATAAGCGGCTATGTGATTACCAGCATCAGTGATACACCCATCGCCACTTCGGGCATGTGGGATGACCTCGGCAGCTTGAAGTGGCAGAGCGAGGAGTTTCGCCAGTTCAACGGCGACAGCGTGCTGTTACTGCAGTTCCATCGCCGGCGCGAATGGGTCAACGGAGGCGACCGCCCGGCGTATGTGGACCGCTGGAACTTCCTCGGCGGCGAGAGGCTGGTGGCGCACATTGCGCTGTCTCACTACGGGCGTCATGATTGCAAGGGCAGACTGCGCTGGTGGTTGCGCGACGAGTCGGGTGAGGTTCTGCAACAGGGGGAACATGCGACTTCCGAGCCTTTGCGCGTGGGCACGGTTGCCCCGGTGGCGGTGCTGGAGCTGAACCTGCCCAGAGTGAAGCGAATGGAACAGTTGACCCTGCAGTGCGAACTGCAGATGGAGAGCGAGGTGGTTCAGAATCAATGGGAGCTGTGGTGCTATCCGCCTGTGGATGCGGACGTGCTGAGCACATGGGCAGTGTATGACCCTCTGCACGTTCTGCGCGGAGCGGAGAACACCGGGTGGACGCCCCGGCGGGTGACCGAAGGGCAGATTCCCCATGAGCCGCAGATTATTGCCACCGAGTGGCATCCCTCGCTGCTGGAGGCTTTAGCGCGGGGCGCGCAGGTGATACTCCTGCAGGGGCAGCACAACGGCTTGCCGGCGGACGGCGTGCCCTTCTGGCGTGAGGCAATAGGGCTGTTCCTGCCCCATCCGTTGTGGCAGAGGTTCCGCCAGAAGGGGTATCTGGGAGCGCAGTTTGTTGGTCTGACCTGTGACTGTGCGCTGACAACCGAAAGGGTGCAGGAGGTGCTGGGCACAGAGGCGGTGGTACAGCCCGTGCTGCGGCGGGTGGATTCTCGCTCCCTGCAGGTGCGCGACTATCTGATAGACGTGACTGCGGGCAGAGGCAGAATGCTTGCCACCACCCTGCGCGTTGCTGGCGGATTGGGCGACGCCCCATCGGGCATCGAGCGCAACGTGGCGGGATTATGGTTACTATACTGCATGGCGGAGGTTCTCAAGGAGAGGTAGAAAACATGCCAAAAGACCCCAGTATCCGAAAGGTGATGGTTATCGGTTCAGGACCGATTGTCATCGGTCAGGCAGCGGAGTTCGACTATTCGGGCACGCAGGCTTGCCGCGCCCTGAAAGAGGAGGGCGTGCAGGTTGTGCTGATTAACTCCAACCCGGCAACCATCATGACCGATACCGAAGTGGCTGACCGGGTGTATATTGAGCCGTTGACGGTGGAGTTTGCCGAGCGCGTTATCGCCCGCGAGCGTCCCGACGGGCTGTTGCCCACCCTGGGCGGGCAGACGGGGCTGAACCTGGCGGCGCAGCTGGCAGAGGCGGGCGTTCTGGACAGGTACAACGTGCGCTTGCTGGGCACGCCTCTTTCTGCCATCCAGAAGGCGGAAGACCGCGAGCTGTTCCGCGAGACCATGCGCGCCATCGGCGAGCCGGTTCCCGAATCGTGGATTGTGGAGAGCGAGGAGCAGCTTCAGGAGGTGGCACAAATCTGCCCCTATCCTGCTATCGTGCGCCCGGCATATACGCTCGGCGGCACCGGCGGAGGCATTGCGTACAGCCCAGACGAGCTGATGCAGATTGGAAGGCTGGGGTTGAACCTTTCCATGCGCCATCAGGTGCTGGTGGAACGCTGTTTGCTGGGCTGGAAGGAGATAGAGTATGAGGTGATGCGCGATTCGGCAAACACCTGCATCACCGTCTGTAACATGGAGAACCTGGACCCGATGGGCGTGCACACGGGCGACAGCATCGTGGTAGCTCCGAGCCAGACATTGACGGATAAGGAGTACCACATGCTTCGCACCGCATCGCTGAATATCATCCGTGCGCTGGGGATAGAGGGCGGATGCAATGTGCAGTTAGCGCTGGACCCCAACAGCTTCCAGTACTATGTGATTGAGGTGAACCCGCGTGTGTCGCGCTCGTCCGCGCTGGCATCCAAAGCCACAGGCTACCCGATTGCGCGTGTAGCCGCGAAGATTGCCATCGGGCTGCATCTGGACGAGATCGAAAACGCCGTGACGAAGAAGACCAAAGCCTGCTTTGAGCCTGCGCTGGACTACGTGGTAGTGAAGTTTCCACGCTGGCCCTTTGATAAGTTCGTGACGGCTGACCGACGCATCGGCACGCAGATGAAGGCGACAGGCGAGGTGATGGCGATTGACCGCACTTTTGAAGGCGCTCTGATGAAGGCACTGCGCAGTCTGGAGATTGGCGTGATGGGGCTGACGCGACGAGGGACCGCCGCACTGTCCGATATGCAGATTGAAGAGGGGCTGGCGACCGCTACCGATGAGCGCATCTTCATCGTAGCAGAGGCGTTTCGGCGCGGCATGATGGTGGAAGAGGTGGCGCAGCTGTCCAACATTGACCCGTGGTTTCTGGAGAAAATCCGCCAGCTGGTGGAGATGGAGACGCGCCTGCGCCTGCATGCGCGAGAATTGCGCGACTTCGCGCACAACCCCAGCGACGAGCACCCTGCGGCCAGCCTGGTGCGCACCGCCAAGAGCAAGGGTTTTCCCGATGCAATACTGGCAGACATTGCAGGCGTGGACGAGCTGGTGATGCGCCGCGCGCGCAAGGCAATCGGCATCGAGCCGGTGTACAAGATGGTGGACACCTGCGCCGCCGAATTCGAAGCGGAGACGCCCTACTACTACTCCTCCTACGAGCGCGGCGAGAGCGGATAAACTTGATGCGCTGATGGAAGAAGCGATTGTGGTGGGGAATCTGTTGTATCGTGGACCCCAGAAACAGTCGGGGAGCTCTCCTGCAGGCTGTGCGCCTGCAGGAGATAGTAAAGGGACTACTCACCGCCCGGCG
>FMJZ01013317.1_pt1 | contig 19659 bp, 14 predicted proteins | sample 1987881 | NCBI WGS metagenome assembly FMJZ01 (sample SAMEA4378227, study PRJEB15110) | soil metagenome | biome: soil; feature: Field; material: Soil | place: India | collected 2015-03-11 | depth 0 m
AGAGGTTATAATCTGCGTGTAGCCTGCGACTTCCAGTCGCAAGGTCCGAGTAAGAGGAGAGAAGACACCTGAGGTGAGACGGAGGGTATGCTCATGCGGTATACTGCGCTGTTCGGTGTGCTGTTACTGTGCTTGAACGTGTGGGTGTCCGCGCAAGATGGACGCAACGCCTTTTTGCAGAGGCGGGGAACACAACTCTTGCTGGACGGCAAGCCGCTGCGCCTGGTGTCGGTGAACAAGTTTGACCTCTTCCTGCGCTTTCTGGAGGGTGGAGAAGCGAAACAGCAGGCGGTCCAGGCGATAGAGGAAGCTGCGAAACAGGGCTTTACGGCTATCCGCTTCGCCGGCGTGGGCTTCTATCCCTCGCACATGCGCAACTGGGCGAACGAGAAGGTATACTGGGGTGCGTTTGACGAACTGGTGCAGACCGCCAGAAAGCACAGCGTGCGATTGGTGCCGGTGATTGCGTGGAACCTGTATCTGTTCCCCGATATGGCGAACGAGTGTGTGCAGGATATGCTGACCAACCCCGATTCGCGCTCGCGCCAGTACCTGTGGCTGTATACCTATCAGCTGGTCTCCCGCTACAAAGACGAGCCAACAATACTCTTCTGGGAGATGACCAACGAGATGAATCTTGGCGCGGACCTGGGGTTCATGTTCCCCTATGGCAGAAGTGACCTGAACCCGGTACACGAAGGAACCGCCTTCATGCGCCTGCGCCGCGATAACTTCACCACCGAGCAGATGATACCGTTCCTGCGCGAGTGGGCGCAGTTCGTTCGGAGCATAGACCGCAACCACCTCATCAGCAGCGGCTTTTCGGCGCCGCGCCCCGCCGCCCAGCACCTGCGCAGGGCACAGGGCAAAGGCGACTGGACGGAGGACAGCTATCAGGAGATGGAAACCTATTTGCGCGACACCCATCCCGACCCGATAGACATCCTCAGCATCCACTTCTATCGCAAGCACGACAACCTGCGCTTCGGGAACAAAGACGAGGATTCGGCGCAGGTGCTGGAAGCGTTCCACCGAGCTGCTGAGCGCATCGGCAAGCCGCTGTACATCGGCGAAACCGGCGACGACTACGCCCAGCGCCCCGATGCTCCTTTCCTGCGCAATGTGCTGCAGCAATGCAGCAGGCTGAACATCCCTCTAGTGCTCGTCTGGAACTGGATGAGTCCGGGCGACCCTTATGATGTGAACCTCCAGCGCACCCCGCAGGTGGTGCAGATGATGCGTGAGGCGAACGCAAAAGGAGCAGGATTATGAGGGGTGAATTGTGAACATGGCTTGAGGAAATCGGAGTGGTTCACGAAAGATGGCAAAGGGTTCGCAGTTTCGGCTGGACTGGTCTTTTGTGAGGCGATTAATCTTCGGCTCGCCGCTGTCCACAGAACAGATGATGCATCAGCGACTGCCGAAGATACTGGCTCTGCCCATTTTCGCCTCCGATGCACTATCATCCACCGCGTACGCCACACAGGCAATCCTGTTGAACCTGATGCTTGCCGGTCCGCACGCCTTGCACCTGACTCTGCCCATATCTATCGCGATCGTGGTACTGCTGTGGATTGTGGTCATCTCGTACACGCAGACGGTGCAGGCGTACTCGCAGGGCGGGGGAACCTATATCGTCTCGCGCGAAAATCTGGGCATCAACTGGGGGCTGTTAGCTGCCGCGGCAATATTGACCGACTATGTGCTGACGGTGGCGGTAAGTATCACCGCGGGTGTCCAGCAGATTACGTCCTTCTTCCCGAAACTGTCTCCTTACCAGACGGAGCTGGCGCTGGGAGCAATCTGGTTCCTCACGCTGGCGAACCTGCGCGGTGCAAAGGAGAGTGGTCTGCTGTTCGCCTTTCCCACCTATTTCTTCGTCATCACCCTGCTGGGCACGGTGGCGGTGGGGGTGTTCGGTCCACTGTTCGGCTATCACCCGCGCCCATATACGCCGCCGCAGGAGACCGCTCAACAGGTCGCACAGGTCATCGGTCTGGGGGTGATTCTGCGCGCGTTTGCCTCCGGTTGTGCGGCGATGACGGGTATCGAGGCGGTGGCGGACGGTGTGCAGGCATTTCGCCCACCTGAAAGTAAGAACGCCGCGCAAACGCTGATAGCAATGGGAGCCATCCTGAGCACCATCTTCCTGGGCATCTCCTATATCGCCCAGAAGTACCATATCGTTTACACCGGGCACGGCGAAGGGGATGCCAGCGCAGAGTCGGTTATCTCCATGGTGGCGCGAGTGGTCTTCCACGACGATCCCCTCCCGCGCGGAATCATCCTGTTTGCTACCGCTATTATCCTGTTGCTCGCTGCCAACACCGCGTATGCCGACTTTCCTCGCCTCAGCTCCATTCTGGCGCGACATGGCTACGTGCCACGCCAGCTGGCAAACCTGGGCGACCGCCTGGTCTTCTCGAACGGTATCGTTCTGCTGGCGGTGTTCGTCTCTATCCTCGTCGTAGCGTTTGGCGCCAGCGTTGACCGCCTGATTCCGCTCTATGCGGTGGGCGTATTCACGGCGTTCACCCTCTCGCAGGCAGGTATGGTTCGGCACTGGCTGCAACAGAAGGGGAAGGGCTGGCAGTGGAAGGCACTGGTGAACGGCATCGGCGCGGTGGCGACCGGCATCGTACTGATGGTTATCATTGTGGAGAAGGGTCCGCAGGGCGCATGGGTGGTCATTGTGGTCATCCCCATCATCATGTGGATGTTCACGCAGGTCAAAAAGCACTACGAGAAGGTCCGTGCCCGTCTCACCCTTATCGGCTACACGCCCGAACCTCTGCCGCCGCACACGGTTCTGGTGCTGGTTTCGGGGGTGCATCGGGGCGTGCTTTCTGCACTGGAGTACGCCCGCGAAATTGCCAGAGACTGCCGCGCGGTGCATATCGAGATTAACCCCGCCGAGACACAACGCATCAAAGAGCTATGGGAACAGTGGGCAGGCGACATGCCGCTGGTCATTATCGAATCGCCGTATCGGTCGCTTATCGGTCCGGTGGTGGAGTACGTCAAGCAGGTGCGTGCAGAGCATTCACGCCATCTGATTACCGTGGTGGTGCCCGAGTTCGTAGTAACCAAATGGTGGGAGCGGTTCCTGCACTACAACGCGGCGTTTCTGATTAAGATGGCTCTGGGCGGACTGCGCGGCGTGGTGATTACCAACGTGCGTTACTGGCTCGATTGAGGCATCATTCTTCTGGGTCCAGCGATAAACAGTGTTATAATATTAGCGTCACACTTCCAGGCTTTGGGTAAAAGGGGGATTACTGTCGATGTCAGGATGGTCTATTCTGAGGCGAATTATCTTTGGTGCACCCCTGCCTACAGAACAGGCGGAGTTTCAGCGGCTGCCCAAAATCCTTGCATTGCCGGTGTTTGCCAGCGACGCGCTTTCATCCTCTGCCTACGCCACGCAGGAGATCCTGTTGAATCTCACCCTGGCGGGCTTAGTAGGGATGCGTTTTACCCTGCCACTGACGATGGCTATCCTTGTGTTATTAGCTATTGTCACCACTTCGTATACCCAAACCGTATACGCTTATCCATCGGGCGGCGGCGCGTACATCGTTGCCAGCGACAATCTCTCTGTACAGCTGGGACTGTTCGCTGCAGCCGCCCTGCTGACCGACTACGTGCTAACGGTGGCAGTCAGTGTGGCTGCGGGCATTCAGCAGCTCACTTCGCTGGCACCTTCCTTGTATCCCTTAACCACCCACCTGTGTCTTCTGGTGATTCTGACGATTACACTCACCAACCTGAGAGGAGTTAAGGAGTCCGGCACTCTGTTTGCTTTCCCTGTATACTTCTTCCTTGCCAGCATGTACGCTATGATTGTGTGGGGGATATTCTCACACCACGTTTTGCGCCAGCCATTGCATCCGCTTAATCAGACTATACCAGCTGCGACAACAGTGGTAACGGCAGGTCTGCTGTTGAAAGCATTTTCCAGCGGATGCGCCGCGCTTACAGGCGTGGAGGCTATCAGCAATGGCGTACGCGCCTTTCGCCCGCCTGAAAGCCGTAATGCAGCGGTCACACTACTGGTGATGAGCGCTTTGTTAGGTGGGCTGACTTTGGGAATATCCTACCTCGCGCAGGTTGGGCACGTAGTTTATACGCACGGGATGGACCAGGAATCCGTCGTGTCTCTGGTAGCGCGAGTGGTTTTTGGTGACAACGTGGTGTGGCGGGGTATGATACTGATTGCAACCACGCTGATCCTGCTCCTTGCTGCGAACACCTCATATGCTGACTTCCCTCGGCTCAGTGCCATCCTGGCACGGGATGGGTTTATGCCGCGTCAGCTGGCGAACCTGGGCGACCGCCTGGTGTACTCTAATGGCATCATCTTGCTTGGTGTCTTCTCCAGCATACTGATTGTTGCTTTCCATGGGCATGTGGATCGTCTGATTCCGCTGTATGCCGTGGGTGTTTTTCTGTCTTTTACTCTATCCCAGGCGGGCATGGTAAAGCACTGGTTCCGTTATAGAGGCAAGCACTGGCAGTGGAAGGCAGCTATCAACGGTCTGGGGGCTGTTACCACTGCTGTCGTGCTCACAGTAGTCATTGTGGAGAAAACGCTACAGGGGGCATGGATAGTACTGGTGCTTATCCCTGCCATTGTATGGATATTTCAGCGAGTTCACGCCCATTATCAATACCTTCGAAGCCAACTGACCATGATAGGCTACGAGACAGAGCCTCTGCCACCCCACACGGTGCTGGTGCTGGTTCACAATGTACATCGTGGAGTGATGCCTGCGCTTAACTACGCCCGTGAGATTTCCTCTGACGTGCGTGCCCTGCATATAGAAATAGACCCTACCAACACACAAATATTGAAAACACGATGGAATCAATGGGTACAGGACATTCCACTTGTAATCGTCGAGTCGCCCTACCGTTCGCTGGTGGGACCCATTGTGGAATATATCCGGCAGGTTCGAATAGACCATCCCGGGCACCTGGTGACGGTGGTGGTCCCTGAGTTTGTTGTTACCAGGTGGTGGGAACGCTTTCTGCACGCCAACTCGGCGTTCCTTATCAAGATGGCTGTTGCTAACATTCCTGGTGTGGTTGTCACCAATGTGCGCTACTATCTGAAGCCTCCCCAGGCCAATGGCTCGTCCTCGCAGAACCTGCTGTACGGCAGGAACCCTTCCCGTTGAGAGTGGTCATGGCAACGCATCTGCTAACACACGCAACCAGCGGTCGGATTCGACAGGTAGTCGCGCCGCTCTCTTTTCTTGTCATTTTAGGCATATTCCTCAGCACGCAAACGCCGAACTTTCTCACCTGGGAGAACCTGCGCACCGTTGCCATCCAGACGGTCTCCGTAGCCATCCTTGCTATCGGTGAGACCGCGGTGATTATCTCGGGGGGAATTGACCTGTCGGTCGGGGCGGTGCTTGCACTCAGCGGAGTAACCGCCGTGTACGCCATGGAACATGGCGCATCCGCGTTGGTAGGCGTGCTGGTGGGTTTGCTGACAGGGGCGGTGTGTGGTGCGTTCAATGGGCTGGTCACCACCCGACTGCGGATGCCTGCCTTCGTGGTCACGCTGGGAATGCTGGGCATGGCAAGCGGCGCGGCTCTGCTGATTAGTGGGGGCGTTTCGCTGACGGGCATCGCGCCCGGTTTTGAACGCCTTGGCAGAGACTGGTCGCTGGGAGTGTTGGCAGTGGTAGCGGTCGGCTTCCATCTCCTGCTCAGCTACACCCGGCTGGGGCGCTATTGCTATGCGATTGGCGGCAATCCCGAAGCGGCGAGGCTGTCGGGCGTGTCGCTGGTGTGGTATCAGACGAGTTACTTTGTGCTGTGCGGGCTGTGCGCGGGGCTGGCTGGGGTACTTCAGGCGAGCAGGGCGACGGTCGCCCAGCCCACCGCCGGCAAGGGATGGGAGCTGGATGCTATCGCCGCGGCGGTCATCGGTGGCACCAGCCTGATGGGCGGACAGGGAAGCATTATCGGCACCCTGCTGGGCGCGTTCCTGATGGCAATCATCCGCAATGGCTGTAACCTGCTGAATGTGGAGGTAGAATGGCAGCAGGTATTCATCGGCGCGATGGTGATTGTGGCGGTGTTCTACGACCGCTGGCAGAGGGGACGGAGGTAACCTGTATAATATACACAGCACGTCGCTGGCAAGGAGGTTGCCATGAAGCTTTTTCTGGATACCGCCAACATTGAGGAAATCCGCACCGCATGGAGCTGGGGCGCGATTGAGGGCGTGACCACCAACCCATCGCTGGTCGCTAAGGAGGGACGCCCGTTCAAGGAGATTGTGCGCGAAATCTGCGAGATTGTGAACCCGGGCGACATCAGCGCGGAGGTGGTCAGTCTGGATGCCGAAGGGATGATTCGCGAGGCGCGCGAGGTCGCCAGCTGGCATCCCAATATCGTGGTCAAAATCCCGATGACCAAAGAGGGCATGAAGGCGGTTCGGGCGCTCTCGCAGGAGGGCATTCGCTGTAACGTCACGCTGGTGTTCACGCTGGCGCAGGCGTTTCTGGCGGCGAAGGCGGGAGCATATTACATCAGCAACTTCGTCGGGCGAGTGGACGACATCAGCAGTGAAGGCATGGACGCCGTGCGCGATACAGTGAACATGATTAAGGAGTACGGCTTCAAGAGCCAGGTGCTGGTTGCCAGCGTGCGCCATCCGATGCACGTGATAGAGGCGCTGCGGGCAGGCGCTCATGCCTGCACGGTTCCCTTCAAAGTGCTGGAGCAGTTATATCAGCATCCGCTGACCGACATCGGCATCCAGCGATTTCTGGCGGACTGGGAGAAGTCAGGCGCAAAGATTTTCGGTTAAGGAGAGGGCTGAATGCGCTATCCGATGGAGTGGATAGAAGGTGCGGTGACCGCACCGCGAGGCTTTCGCGCGGCGGGCGTGCGCTGTGGGGTGAAATCGCAGGGCAGGGACCTCGCGCTGATTGTCTCGGATGCGCCGGCGACCGTTGCGGGCATGTTCACCACCAACCGCGCCGCGGCGCCCTGTGTGCGCTACTCGCGCCACGTGGTTGAGGCAGGCACTGCCCGCGCCATCGTTGCCAACAGCGGCAACGCCAACGCCGCCACCGGCGAGGAGGGCTTCATTGATAACGTGCGCATGGCGCAGAAGGTGGCGCAACTGCTGGAATGCCCGCCGGCGCAGGTGATCACCGCCAGCACGGGCATTATCGGGCATCGGCTTCCGCTGGAGAAGATTGAGCCGGGCATCGAGCAGGCGATGCTGGAACTGTCGGAGTCGGGAGGTGCTTTCGCCGCCGAGGCGATTATGACCACCGACACCGTGCCCAAAGCGGAGGCGTTGAGCCTGCATCTGCCAGAGGGAGAGGTGCGCATCGGCGGCATCGCCAAAGGGGCGGGCATGATTGCTCCTAACATGGCGACCATGCTCTGCTTCCTGACCACCGACGCCCGTATTTCCCAGCCTGCGCTTCAGCAGGTGCTGAAAGATGCGGTGGAGCGCTCCTTCCATTGCCTTACCATTGACGCCGATACCAGCACCAACGATATGGTGGTCATCCTTGCAAACGGCGAGTCGGGCGTGGATGTACACCGCTATCTGGATGATTTTCAGATGGCACTGGAGACGCTGTGCATCCGTTTAGCCCAGCGCATCGCGCGCGATGGGGAGGGCGCCACCAAGCTGGTGGAGATAGAGGTGCGCGGCGCGCGCACCTTCACCGACGCCCGCAGGATGGGCAAAACGGTGGCGGAGTCGCCCCTCGTGAAAACCGCCCTCTTCGGCAACGATCCGAACTGGGGACGCATTCTGGCGGCAATGGGACGTTGTGGCGTGGACTTTGACCCTGACCGTGCGCAGATAGCCCTGCAGGGCACGCTGGTGTACGCCGACGGCAAGCCCACCGCCTTCGACGCGCGTGCCCTGCACGAAGGGCTGAAAGCCGACACCGTTTCCATCACCATTGACCTGCTGCAGGGAACCGAGCACGCCACCGTGTGGACATGCGACTTCAGCTACGACTACGTGCGCATCAACGCCGAGTACCACACCTGACGGGCTACCGGATGTAGCTTCGCCAGGCGCATTTGAGGTCAGCGCTTTTGCCGGGCTGCAGTGCCAGCTTCCACATGACCTGGCTCAGTGGGTTCAGGTCGCCGCTCACGTAGCCTCTGCGGTCTGGAAAGGTAATCGGCGGTCCCTGCATGGTCAGCCTGCTGACCTCCGCCTGTGGGGAGGTGCTCAGCACCTCGCCCATCACAAGGCGCACGACCTCCAGCGATACTGCCTTATCCGAGTAGTTCGTCAGCGTGAGCGTGCCTTCCATCTCCACGAGGGTATAGTCCACTCCGCTGACGGTTATCGCTTTCGCCTCCCGTCGGGTCTCCCTGTCGGTCTGCTTCACGGGAATGTTCACGGCGGTTCCGATGGGGATGTCCACCGTACCTTTCTGTGGGGTATACAGCATGGTATCCTGCGCCAGCACGGTGTCGCCGCTGAACAACAGCACGGGGGCGGTAGTGAACGGGTGTTCTGTGGTGTTGACCAACCGCACCTTGTGAGTCACCTTCGGGGCGCTGAGGGCGGATTGCACCTCGCCCGTGCGCGGCTCCGAAGTAACAACTGTGCCAACACTGACTAAGGGCGGAACGTACAGGGTGTATACGTCCTGGTACTTCAGCGTGTAATCGGAGACGGGCAGGGTCATCCGCTCGCCCTTGCGCAGAGAGACGCCTTTGACCGTGAACACGAACAGGTCCTCACTTGTGCCCGCGCCGAACACTTCGGGACCCACGTCCTGCGGGGCTGGCGGCGGCGTTGCTTCGGCGAATCCCCCTGCTGGGGCTGGAGCCTGCGTCATAATCGCGTTGGAGAGCATCCTGCCCGCGTCACTGCGGAAATAGGGCGATAGCTGCGCAAAGGTCTGCTGCAGGGAGATGGGGTCGGGAGTGCTTTGATAGGCAAACGAAGGCACGCCGACCACCAGGTTCACCGTGGCGTTGCTGAAGTCGGTCAGCTCGTTAATCAACGATGCCTGCAGATACAGTCGGACATTGCCTTTACCGTCCAGCACCAGCCGATACTGCGGGATCCAGCGCACCCCTTTCTGCACGTACATCATGCCCACACGCGCTGTTCGCTGCGGCTGACGGTTGCCCCAGTTGAGGTGCAGGGTGAGCAGGTTACGAAACTCCCACTCCGTACCCAAAGTGGCGCACTCGCCCAGGAAAACCACATCCAGCACGCGGTCCAGGTTCATCGCTCGTGTGCCTTCTTCGGTCTTCAGCAGAAGAATGTTGCCCTTCTGTGGCAGTTTATCGCCGGTGTTTGGTGGGCTGGTGGCTTCCAGCTCTTCCGGCGAGCGGAAGGGCACACTGAGAATAGTCCCCGTGTGCTTCGTGCCAGCAATCTCGGTGATGACTACCCTCGCGCCCACGTTTGCCTCCAGCATCTCGCGCAGACTCAGGGCGGTGTGCTTCAGGTCTACCCTGCGCTGACCGGCAACCACCGCCTGCAGTTTCACCTGGGAACTGGCAGAGTACGCCCAGAACGTGCCCAGAATGGGGGTAGGCAGGTAGTCCAGCACCACTCTTCCGCGCTCGTCGGTGGGCATGTCGCCTTCGTGCAGGACGTAGGCGTGACCATCTTTGAACACCACCAGCTCTTTCACCGGCATCTGCGCCAGCGCCCCCTGTGGTTGGACTGTCTGCGCGAAGGCATACAGGCACTGCGATAGCCACAGAGCGATAACCACGGCAAGCCTCATGGTCTCTGTCCTCCTGTAAGTCATGGTCTCTCGTATTTGGACTACAGAAGGACACAAAAGGTTAACGAGTGGGAAGCCCCTTCCCGCGCGGGGAAGGGGCGGAGAAAAAGGTGTGCCGATGGGCTACAGGCGTTTGCCCGCCCAGAGCACCGCGTTGTACAGGATGCGGCGCACGGTGGGATGGAAGTAGGTGGGCATGGTCTCATGACCGGGGCGGAAGTAGAACACGCGCCCGATGCCCTCACCCTGTCCAACGCCGCCGCCCGGTCCCGACGTAAAGTTGGGGTCAATGCCCTTGCCCACCGTCCAGCACAAGCCGGAGGGGAAGGTCTCCCCGCCCAGCGGGAAGTACGACTGCAGCACGACCACCAGCGGCGGCGGCACGTCAAACGGCGCGCCGTACATCTCCTCGCCGTTCAGCACGAAGTCCTCAATGCCCTTTACGATGGGGTGCCAGGGTGCACAGATGCGGATATGCTCATCTTCGGGTGGATCGTTTTCCCGCCAGCCGCCCTTCAGGTGTCCCGTACAGCCCAGCACCGCCCGGAACGGCTTGGAGTAGTGCGCGGAGTGCAGAGCCACAAAGCCCATACCCTCCTCTCGCACGCGGTGCGCAATCTTCTCGGCGAGTTCGTCCTTCACCTCGCCATGCCGGGCATGTCCCCACCATACCAGCACGTCGGTGTTTGCCAGCAGGTCGGCAGGACAGCCCTGCTCTGGCTCGTCCAGATTGGCGGTGCGCACCTCCAGCACACCCTGCGTATCCAGCTCTTGCAATCCCTCGGCGACCGCGCCGTTGATGCTATGGGGATATACCGCCTTCGGCGCGTGCGACGGGTTTTCATCCCAGACGACCACACGTAGCTTGCTCATGCTTTACCTCCTGTTGCGTCTTCTCCCATGATTTCGGCGCGAGTGACCTCGCGTCCCTCCTGTACCGAACGATAGCCCGCTTCGATGAGCGCAACCACCTGCAGGTTGTGCCTGCCACTGCACAGGTAAGGCTTGCCCTCATCCAGCGCCTGAATGTAGTGAAGCATGGCATGCATGAAGGCGTCGGGGAACCACTTGCCGGTGAAGCGGGGGCGTACCTCGGCGGGCGGGTCGGTGGTGACGATGACCATCTCCTCGCTGGTGCCGGTAATTGCGCCCTTATCGCCCTGAATCACCACCTCTTCCACCGAATGCGGGCGCGGCAGGTGTCCGCGGTAGCACCAGTTGTTGATGATGCACGCCTGCACCCCGCTCTCGAAGCGGATGTTCATCACGTTCCAGGTGTCGCCCACGATGCCTTTTTGCGAGGGGTCGCGCCCCATGATGGCGTAGGCACTGCGCCAGCTGCCGAACCAGTGCACCACCAGCGCGAGGTGATGCACCCCCATGTCGCTGAGCACCCACCGTTCCTGCTTGCCGTAGAAGGGATGGGAGCTCAGGTCGAACCAGTTGCGATTCTCTATCTGGCAGTAGTACGGCGTGCCGATAGCCCCCTGGCGCAGGTAAGGCTCTATCGCCTGAAAGCCGGGCACGAAGACCGAGTTCTGATTGACCATCAGCGGGATGCCTGCCTCCTCGGCAATCCGCACCAGCTTCAGCGCGTTGGCGTAGTACTGCTCCAGCGGCTTCTGCACGTACAGCGCTTTACCGTACTTCGCCGCCCAGCGGAAAATCGGCTCGCGCACATGCAGGTAGTGCGGCGCAGTGACATCCACTACTTTCACTTCAGGGTTGGCAATCAACGACTCCACATCGGTAGTAGCAATGGGCAGCTGCCATTTCTCCTGCATCAGCTTTACCCGTTCGGGGTCGATATCGGCTCCGCCAACCACCTTCAGCCCGGCGTTGCGGTATGCCTGCAGGTGTACATTGGCAATGCCACCCAGCCCCACAATGCCGATACCCCACTGCTCGTAAGCCATCGGTCCTGCCTCCTGTACAGGATGGTATGGAGTTACCCTTTACCTCTTAGGTATCCGCCGGCAAGTCTCCTGTCTACGCAGGAAAAAAGGAACTTCTCCCCGAAAAACAATGCACGGGAGGTGTAACCGAATGATGGACCTGTTTCAAATGCTTTTGCAAACCACTCAGCGCAACCCTGACCAGACCGCTCTTATCTTTCGCGATAATCCTATCTCCTATGGGCAGTTACTCTCGGCGGTCAGCGGGGTGGCGAAAGGTTTGAGGGAGCTGGGCGTCGAGAAGGGCGACCGGGTGGGGATATTCCTGCCCAACCTGCCGCAGTTCGTGATGGCGTACTATGGATGTCAGGCGCTGGGCGCGATTGCCGTGCCCGCCAACCCACTGCTGAAACCCGACGAACTGCGCTACATCTACAACGACGCCGGGGCGAAAGCAGCGGTAACCATCCCACCGCTGGCGGATGTGCTGCGTGCGGTGCAGGAGCAGACGCCTTCGCTGAAACACCTGCTGATTGCCGGTGGTGAGATGCCGGGCTTCGTGCCGTTTGATGCGCTATGGCAGCAGCCCGCACCGGTTCCCACTCCGCCAGAGATGAACCCGCGTGAGCACCCGGCGGTGTTCCTGTATACCTCGGGCACAACGGGCTTCCCCAAGGGCTGTATGCTGAGCCACCGCAACCTGATTGCGAACTGCGAATCGTGCACGCCTGTGCTGGATATGTCACCGAGTGACAATTTTGTCACCGTGCTACCGCTGTTCCATGCGTTCGCGGCGACGGTGTGCATGCACCTGTCCATCCACGTGGGCTGTGCCTCCACCCTGCTGGAGCGTTTCACGCCCGATGGCGTGCTGGAGGCTATCGAGAAGCATCGCTGTACCATCTTCCCGGCGGTTCCCACCATGTATGCCGCCATTCTGCACTTCCCCCTGCCGCGCGAGTATGACCTGTCCTCTCTGCGCATCTGCGTCTCGGGCGGCGCACCGATGCCGGTGGCGGTGATGGAAGCTTTCGAGAAACGTTTCAACGTGGTGATTCTAGAAGGCGATGGACCCACCGAGTGTTCGCCGGTGACGGCGGTGAACCCGCTGAAGGGCGTGCGCAAACCGGGCAGTATCGGCTTGCCTATCCCCGGCGTGGAGATGAAAATCTTTGATGATAACGACAACGAGGTGCCCGTGGGCGAGCTGGGCGAGATTGTGGTGCGCGGCGAGAACGTGATGCTGGGCTACTATAACCTTCCTGAAGCCACCGCGGAAGCCATGCGCAGCGGCTGGTACCACACCGGCGACATCGGCAAGATGGACGAGGACGGCTACTTCTATATCGTGGACCGCAAGAAGGACATGATTATCGTGGGCGGTCTGAACGTCTATCCGCGCGAGGTGGAAGAGGTGCTCCACACGCATCCGGCGATTGCAGAGGCGGCGGTGATTGGCGAGTACGACGAACTGCGCGGCGAGTCGCCGGTGGCGTATGTGGTGCTGAAGCCCGGTGCGCAGGCAACCGAGCGCGAAATCATCCGCTACTGCCGCCAGCGTCTGGCGAACTTCAAGGTGCCGCGGCGGGTGGAGTTCCGCGAATCCCTGCCGAAGTCGGGCACAGGCAAAATCCTCAAGCGTCTGCTTCGCAAAGAGGTAGAACAGGAGCAGGGCGCAGGCGCAGGATGATTGGCACGCTGATCAACACGGCGACCGTGGTCATCGGCACGGGGGTGGGACTGACGGCGAGGCGGTTTCTCAAGCCTCGCCTGCGCGAAACCACCATGCAAATCATCGGCTTGATGACGCTGATGATTGGCATCCAGATGAGCCTGGGTGAGAAGAACCCCCTGCTTCCGCTGGCGAGCCTGCTTATCGGCGCGATAGTCGGCGAGGGGCTGGATATTGAGGGCAGGCTGGATGCGCTGGGCAACGCCCTGCAGAAGCGCTTCAGCAACGAGGGCGGCAGCACCTTCAGCCAGGCGTTCGTGAGCACGAGCATCCTCTTCTGCGTCGGTCCGATGACCATCATGGGCTGTATTCAGGACGGTCTGAGGGGCGACTACAGCCTTCTGCTGGTGAAGAGCCTGCTGGACGGGGTGTCGGCGGCGTTTTTCACCGCCGCGCTGGGCTGGGGGGTGCTGTTCTCGGCGGGCACGGTGCTGGTGGTGCAGGGTGCGCTGACGCTGGGCGCTGGCTGGATTGGAAGCGTGCTAACGGAGGGGATGAAGAACGTGATGTTTGCCACCGGCGGACTGATGATGCTGGGGCTGGGCATCCGCCTGCTGAACCTGCGCCAGATCCCTGTGGCGAACTTCCTGCCCGCGCTGGTTATCGCGCCCCTGCTGGTGTGGGTGATGAACCTGTGGCGGTGACCTGCGTGCGCACCCGCTCGATCATCTTGCGGAAGGTCTCAAAATCCCGGTCGCCCTCGAAGCGGTAGCGAATACGCCCTTCGGCGTCGATGATGTAGGTAATCGGCACGCCCTGTATCCAGTAGGCAGAAATCATTTCCGGGGTTGCCAGCGCCTGGGGATAGGTGATTTTGAACTTTTCTATCCACTCGCGCACAGCACGCTCGCCCTCCGTTTCGTTCACCGCCACCCCCACCATCGCCAGATCGCTCTCAGGATATGCCTCGCGCAGGCGCACGAGATGTGGCATCTCCACCTCGCAGGGGGCGCACCAGGTGCCGTAAAAGTGCAGGACGAGCATACTGCCACGAAAGTCCTGCAAGCGCAGGCGCGAGCCGTCCAGACTCCTCAACGTGAACGGCGGGGCGGGGTCGGTGCGTGTGGGATGCAGAGGAGCCACCTCTGCCCATTGTTGCTCGTCCGCCCAGCGTGGTCGCTCCTTCTGCCACCACTGCTTCCACTGGCGGATGACTGCCTGCTGTTTCTCGGGCGGATCAGAAGTTCTGGCGAAGTAGGGTTGTTCCGTCAGCTTGCGCAGTACGCCCAGCGCGAAGAAGCGGGTGGTGTGGTCAGGGTCGTCCAGCAGAGGAATGATGGCGGGAATGGTGCGTTTGTCGTTGGCGAAGCGCAGCTGGCTGATTGCCGCCCGACGGATATCCACGTCGTCATCGCGTAGTCCCGCTATTAGCAGGCGCAATCCACGCTCGCGGTCCAGCTTCCAGAACACCTCTATCGCTCGCCGACGCACCGCCGAGCAGTTGTCCTGCGCTGCATCCTCCAGCAAAGGCAGTGCCCGCCGGATTTTCCAGTCTTCAATGGCTTCCACCGCGGCGACGCGCACCATCGGGTTCGGGTTGCGGAAGAGCTCATGCACCAACCTGGCACGTTCCCCCGCAGATAGCGGTGCCATCCTGTCCGCCACCTTCACAGTAGTCTCTTCGGTAGAGGGAAGAGGCAGTTCGCGGTACATACGACTGGCTATAAAGGGGTATATCATGACAAAGAGTACTGCCAGTGCTGCCAGAATCACGAACAACCCCCAGAACGGATGTACTTTCTGTGTTTTTTTCTCGTCTTCGGCGCCCGATGATGAGGAAGTACCCATCCCTGACCTCCTGCTCATTATCCGCCCTGCCTTCATAGTACCATATTGCCCAAACTATTGTAAACAGCAGGTGTGCCTGCGCCCCTATGGAGTGCTGAAGCCATGCTTCAGCAAGTCCGCTTTCTTGTTCTGCCCTTGCGATTGGAAATCGCAGGCTACACAAAACGAAACCTGCTCACGCAGGTTCGGGTTTGCTGAAGCAAGCTTCAGCACTCCAAACGGGCGCTGGATGCTTTCTCCCCTTCAATCTTCCAAAACCATCACGGCATTTGACACCGCGCCGAACGCACAGTACAATATCAGCCAGCATGACTCAGGAGACACATAAAGTTGCCCGCGCCGCGGCGGTGATGATGATTGCCATATTCATCAGCCGGGTGCTGGGGCAGTTACGGGATACGGCTATCGCCGCATGGTTTGGACAAAACGCCTATACCGACGTGTATCGGGCGGCGTTTTCCATTCCTGACCTGCTCTTCTTCCTGATTGCCGGCGGCGCGCTCTCCTCGTCGTTCGTGCCCGTCTTTACCGAATACCTCACGCGGGGGCAGGAAGAGGAGGCGTGGAAGGTCTTTTCGGTGGTCGCCACCTTCATGACGCTGGTGGTCACCGCGCTGGTGCTGATTGGCGAGGTATTCGCCCGCCAGCTGGTTCCACTGATTGCGCCCGGCTTCCAGCCCTGGCAGCTGGACATGACCGCCTCGCTGACGCGCATCGTGCTTCCCGCACAGATATGCTTCTTTCTGGGCGGTCTGATGATGGCGACGCTGTACGTGCGGGGGCACTTTCTGGTTCCTGCACTCGGACCTATCATCTACAATCTGGGCATCATTGCCGGCGGGTGGCTGTTGGGCGCACATCTGGGCGTGGCAGGGCTGTCGTGGGGTGCACTGGTTGGCGCGATTGTGGGCAACCTGCTCCTGCAGATGGCTTTTTTGCGACGGGTGGGGGTGCGCTACCATTTCAGCCTGCATCTGAGGCATCCGGGCGTGGTGAAGGTAGGCAGGCTGGTGCTTCCGGTCATTCTGGGGCTGTCCCTGCCGCAGGTGTTCGTGTTGATTAATCGGGCGTTTGCGTCGCTCCTGCCGCCTGGGGCGGTGTCGGCGCTGGATAACGCCAACAAGCAGATGCAGGCGCCGCTGGGCATCTTCGCGCAGGCTATCAGCATCGCCGTCTTTCCCACACTCAGCGCACAGGCGGCGCGTGGCGACATGCAGGCGTTCCGACGCACCGTGCTTCAGGGGCTTCGTGCGCTGTGGTTCCTGACCGTGCCCATCTCGGTGCTGATGATGGTTCTGTCCACCGACATTGTATCTATCTTACTGCAGTACCGCAAGTTCACCCCTTACGATACGCGTATCACCGCCGAGGCGCTGGTGTTCTACTGCATCGGGCTGTTCGCCTTCTCCAGCCAGGCGATTCTGAACCGCGCCTTCTATGCGGTACAGGATACGGTGACCCCCGTGCTGATTGGCACGCTGACGACGCTGGTGTTCATCCCGCTGAACTGGTGGCTGATGGGTCCCTTAGCGCACAAGGGGCTTGCGCTGGCGGGGTCGGTTGCGGCGATACTGCATGTGGTGTGGATGCTGTACGCCCTGCGGCGCAAGGTAGGGATACCAGTGGGGCAGTTATGGCTGCCGTTTGCGCGGCTGGTTGTGGCGTCGGCGGTGAGTGGAGGGGTGGGATGGTGGCTTCGTTCCCTGTTAGCGGAGTCCCTGCAGGGTTTTTCGGTGCACCCGAAGCTGGAATCCTTGCTGGCGATTGCGCTGGTGATGCTGGTGGGCGGCGGGGTGTACCTTCTGCTGGCGAAGCTGTTGCGGGCGGAGGAGATGGATTACGCTTTAAAAGCGCTACGTCGCCGTGCTCGTACCCAAAACACGCAGAACACCTCCGAAGCAGGCGGTGAAGCATAGTTCGCCCGTCAACCGGGACTCCCTTCACTTCGTCCAGCAGAACGCTCTATCCCCCGCAACATACAGGAACTTGCGCCAAAAACGTTGAAACAACATCACAGCTTTGTATGTTAGCATACTTGACAGACTCTTCAGAAACGTTTATCATCTGTCATAAATGGTAAACCGAGGTGTCAGCAGATGAAATATCCCGTAGTGCTTCACCGACGTGTGCACAAGAAAATCCGCGATGGCAAAGTGCCCCATGATAAGGTCGCTAAGTGCCTGCGCGCGCTGAGTTCGGGAGATGGAAAGTCCGTTGGGTTGGGCATGAAACGGCTGAATGGCATTTCCACGCCTGTATTCGAAGCGCGAGTAGACCTCGACTTCCCCTGATTTTCACCACTCAGACCTCCACCGTGTTCCGCGAGCGCGGCGGCACCGACCGCCCCCGAATGGTGCTGGTGGTATGGGATGTGGACCATCACGACGACGCCATGAACCGCGCGAGGCGCATCCACTACGACAATCTGGCAGCAGTGCTACACGAGGAGGGCATACTGGAGGAGATGAGCATCTCCAAACTGCCCGAATATCCGTGGGTGCCGGTGGATGTGGTGGAGAAAGAGGTTGGAAAGGGCAAAGGGGTGCTCAACCAGTATGTGCGCCTCCAGTATCGCGGCGAGGACTGGTGGATGGAGCAGGCGACCAGATGGGAACAGGAAAGCCTCGCAGACGCCCACGAGTTCTTTGAGATAGATGTGGAACGGATTGAGCAGGAGCTGGCGCACATTGCCCAAAACGACGAGGATTTTCTGCTGCATCTTCTGCCCGAACAGATGCAGTTTGTGCGGGCGGAGGGTCCTCTTCTGCTGAGCGGCACGGTAGGCAGCGGCAAAACCACCGTCATGCTGTACCACCTGTACCGCCAGGCGCGTACGAACCCTAACGGTCAGTACCTGGTGGTGACATACTCCCCCAACCTGAGCAACCTGTGCCAGCTGTTGTTTGAGAGGTTACCCGGCGGTAGAGACCTGCTGGAACGGGTCAGCATCCTGAGCTTCACGCAATTGCTGAAGATGATAAACCGCGGAGCGCATATCATCAGCTACGACGCGAGGCGCAGGCAATTCGAAGAGGCTTATGCAGAGGTTGGCAGAAGATGGAAGATGAAAGCCATCCCCAAGCCTCTGCACAATTTCAGGCAGAAACACCCCACATTACCCTGGCACCTGGAGGCGCTCTGGGCGGAGTACTGGGACGTCATCAAGGGGCAGCTGAACTGGGCAACGAGGGGTCTGCTGGACAGGGAGGGATATCTGCAGTACGCCGCTACCAGGCTTACTCCAGAGGAGCGGGAGGCGGTGTTTTCAGTATACGAGCAGTGGTTCACCCAGCTGCCCGGCATGGATGAGCTGGATGCCTGCCGCCAGATTTGGCGGGAACAAGAGTTTTCCGGTCTGCGTTACCGGTTTGACGGGGTGTATGTGGATGAGGCGCAGGATCTGTGCGAAGTGCAGTGGATGATCCTCCTGCAGATGGTGAAAAGCCCAACAGGTCTGTTCCTGACGGCTGACCCCTTCCAAGCTCTGCGTCCCTCTGGCTTCCACTGGAATCGCCTGGAACGGCGGTTGCAGAGCGAGATTGCCGTTCAGGATGCATCGCTGGGCATCAACCGGCGCAACAGCCGCCAGATTGCCTCGCTGGTGCAGAGAGAAATGGAACGCGTGAGCCAGCGGCTGGGCTTGGAGGAGAAACCCAACTACCACGTCACCGCCGTACTAGACAGCCTGCCCCCTGCCGGCGCCCCTGAACAGCAAATAGACCCCCCGCGGCTTGCCGAATGGCTGGGCGACCAGGGCGCGCTGGTCATCCCGGACGATTCGGCGCGAAACCATCCGCTGGCGCAGCAGATAGCCAACAGCGCGCCCGTGGTGACAGTGGAGGAGTGCAAGGGGCTGGAGTTTGACCGGGTAGCCGTGCTGGGGATGTACGCCCATCTGGAGGAGGCAAAGCGCGAGCGGGCAGAGACCCTGCGTCAGCTCGCGTTCTCACAGTGGTATGTGGCGATGACTCGCGCCCGGCGGGGATTGCTGGTGATTGAACCAGAAGCGCAGCTTCTACCGACAGGTTTAACCGTTGCAGATGAGGTATGGTTTGGCACATGGCGGGACGTAGAAGAGGTAGTGGTGCGCAGTGTGGATGTTCTGCGTGCCCGGTCCGCCGAGCGCTACGAAGATGCCGGGGAATTTGTTGTGGCAGCGAGGTGCTACGAACAAACTGCGCAGTTCGATAAGGCAGCCGAGTGCTACGAAAAGGCGGGGCAGTTTAGCAATGCAGCCGAGTGCTACGAACAGGCAGAGCGGTTTGACAGGGCAGGAGTGTGCTACGAACAGGCAGGGCAATTTGGCAAAGCAGCCCAGTGCTACGAACAGGCAGGGCAGTTTAGCAAAGCAGCCCAGTGCTACGAACAAGCTGGGCAGTTTGACAACGCAGGAGTGTGCTACGAAAAGGCAGGGCAGTTTGGACAAGCAGCGGAGTGCTACGAACAGGCGGGGCAGTTTGGCAAGGCAGCCCAGTGCTACGAACGAGCTCAG
>FMJZ01026914.1_pt1 | contig 19641 bp, 16 predicted proteins | sample 1987881 | NCBI WGS metagenome assembly FMJZ01 (sample SAMEA4378227, study PRJEB15110) | soil metagenome | biome: soil; feature: Field; material: Soil | place: India | collected 2015-03-11 | depth 0 m
AAGGCGAACCAAGTGGATACCATGTGTCCGACCACCTCACCGCCACACTGCTTGGCGGATAGATTATTTTTGACTAAATCGGGATATTGACTTTAGCCAAGGTTTAAATATAATATACTTAAGAAGGAGGAACAATGAATAAATACTTAAGTCTTTTGGGGTTGTTGATTGTTTTGTTTTCAAATGTTCTTTTCGCGAACGAATACCTTGTTCGTGTAGATAATCTAAAAGACAGAGATTTTCATATTGTTGAGTTGATAGAAAATCATGCAATAATCATTGCAAATGATAATGACTTAATAAAACTCCAGAACAAGAACATTGAATATATTGTGCTTGATGAGAATCCAAGAGACAAATACTATCAGATTGTCTATTTGGGGTCCGTAGACCCTTCTGTGGTGGCACAATATGGGGATATTATTGACCAGTATGAAGATTGTTTATTACTCCGTACCACTGAAGATAATATCTTTGAATTAAACAAATTAAAGGTTGAACTGAAAAGGCTGACTTTTGACCCGGTCAGGTTTGTGGATGAAGAGCTTTATCCACAGCAGATTAGGTCATTCGCCCCAGATACGCTCATCCAGAAGATGGTAGCCGCAGTTTCACAGGATAGTATTCAGGCTTCAATCCTGCGTCTACAGAGAATGTACACACGTTATGCAACCCACGATTCGAACAGGGTAGTGGCAGTTAATTATATAAGAAATAGACTTCTGGCATATGGTTGCGACTCCGTTTATTTTCAAAGTTTTTCAAATACTTATGGTCCAAATGTAGTTGGAATAGAACGAGGTAAAGTATATCCAAGTCTCAAAAAATACTGCTTGATTGGTGGGCATCTGGATGATGTGCCAAGCAGTGGTTATGCTCCAGGTGCTGATGATAATGCTTCGGGTACTGCAGCAGTATTAGAAGCAGCAAGGGTAATGAGGAATTTTATGTTTGAGCATACGATCTATTTTGTAGCATTTAATGCTGAAGAACAGGGATTGATAGGAAGTGATTCTTTTGCGGCCCGTGCTTATCGTAATGGAGATACAATCCTTGGGGTGCTGAATTTTGATATGATTGGCTATGTGACACCGTCAAATCCTAACCGCGATACGATGAATGCCCACTATACGACAGCAGTGCCGAACTGCAGTGTATTTGTAACTCAATTTTTCAAGGCAGTTGCAGATACCTATACCCAGTTGAAGATAAGAATGGTCCGAAATACCGGGACCAGTGGTGCTTCTGACCATGCGAGTTTTTGGAGAAGGGGATATAAGGCGATGCTCGGGATTGAGCGCTCATTGACACCAGCATATCATACTACAGGGGATACAGTTGGTCCGCATCTCTATACTAACTGTGGTGTGAACCATCTGCCATTTGCCACCCAGGTGATAAAGACCGGGGTTGCAGTATTAGCCAAGCTTGCGGTCCCGATTCATATTGTGGGAGTCAAGGAACAGAAGGAAATCGCAGATGATAATATTTTACTTTCACCTTCAATAGGAAGCCGGTTTGTAATTCAAAATCAAAATAAAAATATACAGAAGATAAAAGTATACAATCCTCTTGGACAGGTTGTTCGGCATTTGACTATTGATAATAAAAATGTGATATGGGATGGAACCGATGACGCAGGTAATTCTTTGCCTGCAGGTGTATATTTTGTTGGCTTTACAAAAGATGATATAACGATAGTTCGCAGGGTAATTTTGATTCGCTAATCAATAATAATAATCTTTCCTTTCTGCTCAAAGTTTTTGTTTTTAAGGAAGTAGAAGTATACCGCGCTGGGGAGATTTTTAATAACCAAACCGTTTGGGGTTTGAACAGACTTCTGATGGTATATTAGTCGTCCATCCAATGCATACAATTTAATCTCTGTATTCTCAGGAAGGTCTTTAAATGTTAATTCTTTCTGAATAGTTGGAGTCCATATTGTTTTATTATCAATTGCTTTCGTATCAAGAATTCCTACGAGCGTATCAGAATAACCATAGGCGATGACACAATACCAGAAGACAGAATCAATACCGGTTCTGATAAGCCAGTTCGTTGTATGATTTGAACCGATTATTTTGATTGAACTTATTATATTTCCTGATGGATTCAATTTACTGACAAGTAATGAGTCCGCGTGCCACTGGGTAAAATAAGAAACGCTCTCTATCTGACAGGGTGAAGTTCCCCAGTTCGACATTCCCTGGGTTTTGGTCTGTTCAACCCAAACCATATTTGTATTTTCGGTACGGGCAAGGGATGCAACAAGAAAAGTCTTCTGTATTGGGGTGCTATCTATCTTTGTAAATGCAATTATGCCATCGGTATTGCCGATTATTTTTATCCCACCTAAGATCACTGTATCACCGGCCGTCTTACCCGAGAATGTCTTTGTTCCTGAATTATTAATTATGAATATTCCTTTCTGTGAATTCCAGTTAAATTGATTGAATACACGGTCACGGGGTGAACTCGGTATTGCCCGATTCCAGTAATTCCCACTATAAATGTCACGGATTATCTGGTCAAGATTAAAGCTCGTCCAGGGTGTGCGCTCCAAATCTTCGGGTTGTAAATCCCTTAAAAAGGCAAGTGCCGCCATTCTTAAAAAAGCAAAGTGTATTGGTTGTCCTGCGGCATCAAAAAATGGTCGTATCCGGTTATTTGAGAAACCACCTTCAGAATGGGCAAAGGCAAAGTTTATGATTGCATCATAGTCTCTTAAGCGGGCATAACTGGCAAATGGTAAAATTGTGACATATCGTGATTCACAGGGTGCAGGATGCTGCCATTCGGTTATAATCATCGGCTTCTGTGACGCAGCGCATTGGTTCATATAGGTAAAAAACCATTCACCATTACTTCCTTCTCCAAAATACGCATTCGTTATCCTGAAATCGAGGGTATCCCAGGGTTGATTGGGAAAATTAGGATGATCAAAATATGGATGGGCGTCCATCACCGGCACCAGATTTGCCCAGGCGTACTGATGGAGTTGGTTTGCCCAGAAATATGAAGAAGTAATAAGCGACTGGCAATGGAGTGTATCATTTAACAGAGCAGAAATCCTTTGATAGAACTTTGTTTCTTTTTCATAAAAGAATCTAATCTGGTCAAAATAACGGTATGGAGAATAATCATAGCGATTACTCCAGCGCACAAGTTTTATCGTCCTTGTTGCAAGGCTCTCCCCAGGGTCCAGGACATTTGAAAATGGAGTCCTTCTCAACTGGACATCATCAATCCATATCCTACCGGTATCAAGTCCGAGATTGAATGTCAACTGGACCGTGTCCGTGGTTCCAGCATAAAATGGTAATATAAAGCTCTGCCCTGAGGTTGTAAGATTGACTGAATGAGAATAATAGACAGTCCAGGGTGTTCTGTTTCTTTGTATGACAATGTCCATACTTCGATTCCTGCTTGATTTTGCCTTGAAACTAAGGCGATAGGTGGAGTCTTGATTGATTGTAAAACCTGATTGTAATAATTGGATATGCCAGGAATACTGTCCGGGTGAATAGACATGGACAAAGACCGCGGGTTCAATGCTCAATCCCGCATTCTGTACACCCCAGGCTGAATTGCCGCTGAATTGATTGCGCCACCAGTATCTTGGAACACCATTCAGGGTATCCGAAAATTCACCATTAATTATCTTATTCGGACCGGTGGTTGTGTCACCACCAGACCAGACCCGAATCAGTGTGGAATCCCAGTGGTATTTGTTATAAAGCCAGTCATTCCACTGGTTCTTAAGTTCATTTTTGTAGAATCTTGGTAAGTAATAACTGGATTGGGTATTATCCCAGTTATCCCAGAAATAATGGTCAATTAAAGTCCCTTCGTTCATCGGAGTTATAAATACTAATGCAGGGTCGTTCTTGTAATCTATACCGGTATATGGATTGATATGATTGAGCAGGCTATCAGGATAATCGCGAAATAGGGCATAAGCAGGTTCATAAAACATATACACCCTTTTTACTACATCCATTGAGCGATTTACACTATCATAATAAGGTATGCCATCCCCGGATTTGAAATATCTTATGCTATAGAGGTCGATTGCAGAATATATACCTCTTTGTTTCAGTTGATAGAACAGATAGTCAAATTTATTCAGAACTTCATGATTTAATCTTCTTGTTGTATTTGAACCCGGAGCATTTGTCAGCGCACCATCAATATGGTGGAAACGAACCATATTGAACCCCTGTTTTGCAATATGTGGTGCTACATTCTGGCTCATACTCTGTGATGGATAGGTCGCAGAGAAGCAGAAATTAGTCCCAAAGAATCTTGCCCTGTGTCCATTAGCAAAATATAGATGTCCATCAGATTGAACAATCACCCGTCCATGGATTCCTGCAGGCGGTTGGAGTATGAATTTGCCAATATGTGTTAGGTTATTGATCGTATCAGGAAAGGGTGTTGTAAAATTGAACCAGCCCTGCTTCGGGGTTACATATTGGGCATAAAGTAGGTTTATAATGATAAATACAAAGGCCAGGCGAATTTTCATAAGACCTCCTGATAGTATATTATAGGAGCAAAATCGCTGATGTCAAGGTAGAACCCTCTGTTGCGGATGCAAATTTCCTTATTGAGTATTATACCTATTAATTTGCACAACTACAGAAAAAAATTCTTCATTAAAGAATGTAAAGTATCTAAGATCAGTTGCTAGTAATTGTTTGATATGGAATATTTTCATTAAAAAATTGTATCTAAAATTAGAAGGAGGCTAAAATGAAAAAAGGAATTTTAATCCTTATTGTTTCAATGATGATGCTTTTTGCAAAGAGACCAGAACAGGTTGTAAAAAATTATATGGAGCGGTTAAAAATTGGCGTTCCTGTTGAATATAAAAATCTCAAAATTTACCCGCTGGAGATGGTAATGAATATTAGTACCAAGGATTTTCTAACCCTTGATGAGGCAATGGATAAAGGATGGCTCAAGATAAGGGAAGTTGGCTCAGGAAATGTAAATCAGGTGGAGATAAAGAATAATGGTGATGAACCGATATTTATTCTAACGGGTGAAATGATTACTGGTGCAAAGCAGGACAGAATGATAAAAGCAGATGTTTTGTTGCCAGCAAACAGTGGATGGATAAAGGTAGAGGTTTTTTGTGTAGAACACGGTAGGTGGGTTGAGGTGTCAAAGGAGTTTAAGAGCAGCGGTCTGGTTGTTCCGAATACAGTGAGGCATAGGGCAAAATTGAGCGAAAGCCAGACCGAGGTCTGGGCAGAAGTTGCGCGGACACAGGATAAACTTGGTATTTCTACAGGAACAGGGACGGTCCGGGCAAATTACGAAGATAAAGATGCCCAGCAAACGGTTGACGAATATACTAAAAAATTCGGAAATATCCCTAAATTATCGAAATCAACAATCGGTGTTGTTGTTACCACAGGCGACAAGATTATCTGTTTTGATCTTTTTGCCAGTAACAGTCTGTTAAATCGGCTCTGGAAGAAGTTGATAAAATCCTATGCAATGGATGCGATTGGTGGCAAAAAGAGTGGCGTGACAGAAGAACAGGTAAGACAATTCATTGATTTGATCGATGATGCAAAATTTGTTTCCGTGGGCACACCGGGTTTAGGCGATTTATTGACGATAAATGCTGATTCTGGAAAGGGTTCGGCACTGGTCTATGAAAATGTCGTTGTGCATATGGACTTTTTCCCAAGCGAGAGTAGTGTAATTGAACCGGACTCAGGTATAAGATTGGATTTTCGTAGGGATAGGAGACTCGATAGATAATTTGTAATCATTTATGGGACCCTTGACTTAGATTTTTTTATATTTACAATTAACATTTGGAAAGGAATATTAGAGAGTTATGAAGATGTTCCAGATAAAAAATTTAAAGGGATTGATTTATACCAAGATTATTGGTCCATTACGATACAAAGCAGGGAATGGATATGATGCACAAAAATTTTGGTCGGAACGTTTTAAAAGGTATGGCACATCCTTGAGGGCGGCAGGAAATGTTAATCTCACCGAGCAAGAGAATATGAAAATGTACGAAAAATCGGGTAGAACGATATTAGATTTATTTAAAAATTATGGAATCGTACTAAAAGATAAAAGAGTGCTTGAGATTGGTTGTGGGACAGGGTTTTATACAAAATTGGTATCTGAAATTGGGGTGCTTGATTATACTGGACTGGACATAACAGATGCTTTGTTTTCAAAGCTTAGACATCAATTCCCTTCTTATAAATTTATCAGAGGAGACATAACCAGCGCCAGCTTACAGGAAAGGTTTGATATTGTATTGATGCTGAATGTTATAGAACATATTGTGAATGAGAAAAAATTTACAAAGGCCTTGATAAATGTTGATAATTCTTTGATTAAAGATGGCCTATTTGTCGTGGGTGCAGTTTTGGAAAAAACAAAAAAGCATAATTTTTATGTAAAATACTGGACGCTGGATGATATAATCAGAAGACTACCTAAATACGAAATGGTTGCAAAGGCACCTTTTCAAAATGGAGATGTGGTGATTTTAAAAAAGGTGTAAAAAAGCCGATTAAGTTAATTTAATCTTGACCTCGGATAGTTTATGATTATATTTGACTATGTTCAAAAGACTCAGAGAGGATATTGTTACAGTATTTGAGCGCGACCCTGCAGCAAGAAATGTTCTTGAGGTTATCATTTGCTATCCTGGTCTCCATGCGGTTTGGATTCATAGAATTGCCCATTTTTTATGGTGTAAAAATTTAAAATTTCTTGCAAGATTATTATCTCATATAAATAGATTGTTTACCGGAATAGAAATCCATCCGGGAGCAAAGATTGGAAGAAGATTTTTTATAGACCATGGCGCAGGGATTGTAATTGGAGAAACTACTGAGATTGGAGATGATGTTTTAATTTATCAGGGCGTTACACTTGGTGGAACGAGTCTGGAAAAGAAAAAACGTCATCCTACGATAGGAAATAATGTAGAAATTGGTGCTGGCGCAATTGTCCTCGGACCAATAAGAATAGGAAATAATGTAAGAATTGCTGCTGGCTCGGTTGTTGTAAAAGATGTTCCTGATAATGCAACTGTTATTGGTGTTCCAGGAAGGATTGGACTTGGATTCAGTCCAGAAGAGATACGCCGACTTGAACACGGCAAACTTCCAGACCCGATTGCAGATGCATTGCAGTTTGTGATGAAGGAGCAGGAGAAACTCCAGAAAAAAGTTAGAGAACTTGAGAAAAAAATTGAAGAAATGAAAAAATAGAGTGTGGGAGCGATTTCAGTCTAATCCTTTTATCTCAATAATACTAACTTTCCAATCCTTGTAAAATTATTGTCTTCTAATTGCACAAAATAGGCTCTGGAAGGCAAAGGAGTACAAACTACATCTCTTTCCATACCGTATCCTGCATCGGATATCCAGTTTATCCTAAAATGGATTGGGGTAGATTCCTAAATTCGGTTCCAGTATTTGGGCATTTGTATTTCTTCAATTTCGAGCGGTTGCACCTCGATGTTTAAGGACATATTTTCAAAGATAACGGCATCTTCTTTTTTCTGGACTTATTTACTTGTGATAGATTGTACTTCATGTATATCAGCCCTGTCCGCTCTTATCACCCGCTTCTCAATTTGATTATCAATGACAATCTTCGAGTTTGTCCCAATGGTTTTGGCAAAGATTTTATTTAATGCGGCACCGGAAAGTATTGTATCCGTGGTTTTCCCTCAATCAAAAAACACGTTTAAGTTTAATCAAAAATTTACTTCTGTTAAAATTTTTATTATAGTGAGTAATAAGCAGTGATACTAACTATGCCGGCAAGGGCTGCGGTTTCACTACGCAGGCGGTTTGTACTGAATTGGATAAACTTCGCATTATTGTTTAAAAACGTTTCTACTTCTTCGGGTGCAAAACCTCCTTCTGGACCTATCATTAAAAAAATCTTTTGTACACCGGGCATAATCTTATCTCTGCCTTCTCTGTCTCCAACAATGATGAGGTCATAATTTACGAATTCCTTTTTTATATCTTCAACAATTCTTATTTCCGGCAGATAGTATTGCTGTGATTGTAACATTGCTGACAGGGCAATTTTTTTGAAATGTTCTATTCTTGGCGGAGTCAAATTTTTTATTACTGAAAACTTTGATATAAAAAATATGAATTTGTTAACACCGAGTTCGGTCCCTTTTTCAATAATAAAATCGGTCCTCCCACTCTTCAATGGAACAATTCCAAGGTCGATACTTATTTTGTTATGGCTTGGCATTATTTCTTCTTCAATGATTTTTATCATCATTGCGTTGTGGAGCATCTGCTCAATAAGCGCTTTATACCTTTTCCCTTTTCCATTTGTAAAATAAATTATTTCACCGGGTTTTTTTCTGAGAACATTTTTTATATGATGAAACTCGGGACCGGTAAATAAAACTTGGTTGTTTTGAATCTGTTCGTCCTTTATAAAAAAGAGATTGTGGGGGGCATTATCCATATTAAACTCGTTTTTTAATTAATGGTTCACCCTCATATTTTTTAAGTTCATCAATTATTTTGTTGAGGTGGCGGTCTGAAGATTGAAGTGGTTTCAATCCTATTTCAATGTAAAGGTTGCCATAACCGCCATTTATCCGGGGCATCCCTTTATCTTTTATTTTTATAATTTCAGGTGCTCCACAACCCCGAGGAATTTTAACAACATCTCGTGTGCCATTTAATCCCGGGATGTCAATTGTCCCTCCAGTGATAAGGGTAGAATATGGAACAGCTATTTTAATTAAGAGATCATCTCCGTGCCGTTCAAAATATTCGTGGGGTTTTTCTTCAAATTCTACGATTATATTTCCCTTGCCACCAGGTCCATAATGTCCCTCTCCCCGCAGGACTATGTATTGTCCATTGCTCACCCCACGCGGAACTTTTATTTCAACAGTCCTTGAAATTTTTATCCTTCCATTACCATCGCACTTTGCACAAGGTGTCTTTACTATCTCACCACTTCCCTGACATCTGGGACAGGTTGATACACTTGTTAGGGTACCGAAAAAACTTCTTGTTTGGGTTCTTATCTGTCCTCTGCCACCACATTGTGGACAGGCAATAAAATCAAAGCCACCTTTTCCTGAACAGGTAGAACAAAATTCATAACGATTTACCTTGAATTGTTTTTTTGCTGAGTTTGCTATCTCTTCAAGAGAAACCTTTAATAAGACCTTTATATCTCCACCCCTCTGCCGGGCTGTGCGGGTTCGGGTTGTTGTGCCAAAGAAGTCTTCAAATATTGAACCACCGAAGAGATTACCAAGAATATCTTGGAGGTCATCAAAGTGCGTGAAATCATCCCAGGTAAATCCTCCACCGCGGAAGGTTTGGGATACTCCGTCGTGACCATAGTTATCATATAATTGTCTTTTTTGTGGATCCATCAACACTTCATAGGCTTCGGATATTTCTTTGAATTTTTCCTCGGCTGCCTTTTTATTGTTTGGATTCATATCCGGATGCCATTTCTTTGCGAGTTCCCGGTATGCCTTTTTGATTTCTTCGGGGCTTGCGTTCTTTGCAACGCCGAGGATTTCGTAGTAATCCTTTTTCATAACTTAATTTAAAACAAATCTTGCCTGATAATTTTGAACTCCAATATCCTGATATTCGCTATTTATTTCCCTCGTCGTCAACCACCCGATAATCCGTACTACCTGGTTGTCCTTCCTCTGGTTTGGATCCCTGTGGGGGTGGTTCAGATGGCCCGGACCGTTGAGCTCTACTTGCTGCTTCACGATAAACAGCCTCAGAAAGTTTATAAACCGCTTGTTGTAAGTCATCAATTGCTTGGTTAATAGCATTAATATCTGTGCCATCCTTTTTCTGTTTCAAGGTTTCAAGTTTTTTGCCGATTTCACTCCGTTCTTCAAATGAAATTTTTTCGCCATATTCCTTAAGCGTTTTCTCAACACTATATATCACTGAATCTGCCTTATTTCTCGCTTCAATCAACTCACGCTGACGACGGTCTTCCGCTGCATGTGCTTCAGCTTCTTTCATCATTCTGTCAATTTCTTCTTTTGAAAGTCCACTCGATGCAGTGATTCTAATCTTCTGTTCTTTGCCGGTTCCAAGGTCTTTTGCCGAGACATGGAGAATACCATCTGCATCAATGTCAAAGGTTACCTCAATCTGTGGGATACCCCTTGGGGCGGGAGGAATGCCGTAAAGATCAAATTTACCAAGGGTTCGGTTCTGACTTGCCATAGGCCTTTCGCCTTGTAAGACATGAACAGTTACTGCAGTCTGATTGTCTTCGGCGGTCGTAAATATCTGAGATTTTTTCGTGGGTATGGTGGTATTGCGCGGAATTATTGAGGTCATAACCCCGCCGAGGGTTTCAATACCCAATGTTAGTGGTGTAACATCAAGTAATAAGATATCTTTTTTCTCACCAGAAAGGACCGCACCTTGAATTGCTGCACCTATTGCAACGACTTCATCGGGATTGATACCTTTATGGGGTTCTTTACCAAAGAAATCTTTGACAATCTGTTGTATCCTCGGCATTCTCGTCTGTCCACCGACAAACACAACTTCATTTATATCGTGAATATTTAGATTGGCATCAAGTAGCGCCTGTTTAATTGGTGGTATTGAACGCTGGATCAAATCTTCTACAAGGCTCTCCAACTTTGCGCGGGTGAGTTTCATTTCTAAATGGAGCGGTGTCCGGTCTTTGTCTGAGGCGATGAATGGAAGACTGATGGTTGTTTCCATTACTGTTGATAGTTCGCATTTTGCCTTTTCTGCTGCCTCTTTTAAACGCTGTAATGCGGTTACATCCTTTCTTAGATCAATGCCATGTTCGCGCATAAACTCATCCGCAATGTAGTGCATAATTCTTTCATCAATATCATCACCACCGAGATGGGTATCACCATTTGTAGAAAGGACTTCAAAAACACCTTCACCTATCTCAAGAATGGAAATATCAAATGTTCCGCCTCCAAAATCGTATACTGCGATCTTTTCTTGTTTCTTTTTGTCGAGTCCATAAGCCAATGAAGATGCGGTGGGTTCGTTGATTATCCTTAGAACATCAAGACCCGCAATGCTGCCGGCATCTTTTGTTGCCTGTCTCTGTGAATCATTAAAATACGCAGGAACTGTTATCACTGCCTTGGTGATTTTTTCTCCAAGGTATGACTCCGCCGCCTGTTTTAAATATTGCAGTATCATTGCAGAGATCTCAGGTGGAGAATATTGTTTCCCCATTACCTCAACCCAGGCATCGCCATTGGTATGTTCTACAACTTTATAGGGAACGCGTGCAATCTCCTGCGGAACCTCGGAGTAACGACGACCCATAAATCTCTTTATTGAATAGACAGTATTTTGCGGATTGGTGATTGCCTGTCTTTTTGCCAGGGGTCCTACAAGCCTTTCACCAGTTTTGGTAAATGCGACAAAAGATGGTGTCGTCCTTCCACCCTCAGGGTTAGGGATGACCACTGGTTGTCCACCTTCTAAAACTGCAACACAAGAATTAGTTGTTCCTAAATCAATTCCGATTATCTTCGACATTTTCTTGACCTCCTTTTTCATTAGGTTTAGAAACTAGAACCTTTGCTGGTTTGATCACCCGGTCTCCAACTTTATAACCCTTGCTAATTTCTTCTACAATTGTGTTCTCTGGATGGTCGTTTGTAGCAACTACACCAACTGCTTCATGTAGTATCGGGTCAAATTGGTCGCCCAATCCAGAGTATTCAATTAAACCCATTGATTTTAAAATTTCTCTTAATTGCCTTTCAATAATTTCAATACCTTTAAAGAAACTTTCAAAATTTGGATTCAATTCTGCGCCAGCAAGCGCACGATCAAAATTATCAAGCACCGGAAGTATTTTAGAAAGAAAATCAACCTTCGCATATTTTTTAAATTCCGCAAACTCACTTTCCATTCGTTTACGATAATTATCCCAATCAGCAAGAGCTCTTATATAACTATCACGCAGTTGCTTGACTTCAGATTCTTTTTTGTCGAGTTCCTCTTTCATTAAACTAACAGGTCCTTTTCTCACCATTTTATAAATTCTCCTTTTCCAAAATTTAGACAGCCCCTATTAAAAGAGGTTTAGCAACAGGTAAATTATTTTCCAATAAGCAGTCTTTCTGATAGAATCTCAGGTAGTCCAGCTTCTAAAATTTTTTGCCCGGCAAGTGGGATATTATATTCTAACCTTACAAATTCAATACCATTTTTATTTCCATCGTAGATTACATAACACGCACGGGGGTCAAGGTCACGGGGTTGACCTACACTTCCCACATTAATTATATACCTTCGCTTTTTTATAATCGGGAATGGATTCTCGTGGAGAAAATCGATGTATCCATTATCATCTTGAAAAGCTGCACTCGGAATATGAGAATGTCCAATAAAACATATCTGTTCACTGAAAAAATTGAATTGTTTTTCAAATTCTTCAAGGTTGAAGAGATAATTCCATTCCTCAGGATTTTCCGGTGTGGAATGAACCAAAAGTAAATTATCAATTTTTTTCGTAAGTGGCAGTTCCTGCAATTTCTTGTAATATTCTGGTTTGATATGTTCTTTAGTCCATTTTACTGCGATAGCCGCAACCTTATTGAAATTTGATGTAGGTGTTTTATCCGTAGCTGCCCAGTCATGATTACCTGCGATTATCACATCAGATTCTTTAAAACATATATCGGCACATTCGTTAGGATTCGCACCATAACCGACAACATCACCAAGACAAAATATATTTTTTATTCTTCTTTTTTTTATATCTTTAATGACAGCCTGAACTGCTTCCAGATTTGAGTGAATGTCACTTATTATCGCTGCTTTCATTTTTGTTAATCTTTACTTTTTTCACAATGGCGTCAAGAATGCCATTTATAAATTTATTTGATTCCTCTGTGCCAAACTTTTTGGCAAGTTCAATCGCTTCATTTATTGATACCTCAAAAGGGATATCATCAAAGAAAAGAAATTCACAGATTCCCATTCTCAGGATTAATTTATCAATCGTCCCAATTCTTTCAAATTCCCAGTTCTGCAAAGCGCCTTTTATGTAATCATCTATTTTAGTTGTGTTTTCTATAGTAAGCATTGTCAGTGCTAACGCAAAGTTTTTGTCTGAAGTATGATATTTTTTTTTACTAAAGATTTCATTTATTACCTTTTGTGTCTCGTTTCTTCCACTTTCATGAGCATAAAGAATTTTGAGTGCGAGTTCACGAGCAAGACGGCGACCCATATCTGGTTAAATGGTTAAATTTCATAAAAACTGTTTGTCCGTTATTTGACGAACCATTATAAAGATTTTAATTGTGAATATAGGTCAACAAGTTCAAGACCAGTCAACGCCGCATCCCATCCTTTATTTCCCATCTTCGTTCCTGCTCGTTCAATCGCTTGGTCTGTTGAATCAGCAGTAATTATGCCATACACTACTGGGGGTCCAGGTTCAAGATTTAGCTGCGCTATGCCTTTGGTAACTTCACTGGCGATGTAATCAAAATGGGGTGTATCACCCCTTATGATTGCACCAAGGCATAATATACAATCAATCTTTTTGTTAACCAATCTCCTTACTAATCCTGGAATTTCAAAACTTCCAGGCACCCAGTAAATAATTATATCTTTTTCACTGACATTGTGTCGCAACAGGCAGTCAATTGCACCATCAAGAAGTTTTTGCGCGATGAACTCATTAAACCGGGATACGACAATGGCGAATTTCTTACCTGTACCAATGAGATTCCCCTTTATTTCCTTCATATACTGCCTCCTTTAAGACTGGGTTCATTTATTACAGCATCTGGTATTAAATGCCCAAGTTTTTTTCTTTTTGTCTTCAAATAGTTTATATTACATTTGTTCGGTGCAAATATCGGAATTTGTTCTATCACTTTTAAGCCATAACCCTCAAGCCCTATTATCTTTTTGGGGTTATTGGTTAAAAGCTTGACCGTAGAGAGTCCGAGGTCTGCAAGGATTTGGGCACCAATTCCGTAATCTCTCAAATCCGGTGGAAAACCGAGCTTGATATTTGCCTGCACAGTATCCAGACCTTGGTCCTGGAGATTATACGCCCTTAATTTATTCACCAGTCCAATACCTCTTCCTTCCTGCCTAATATAAAGAAATACTCCCAATTTATTTCGCGCAATCATCTGGAGTGCCTTCTCAAGCTGTTCTCCACAATCGCATCTTAAAGAATGAAATACATCACCGGTTAGACACTGGGAATGAACCCTTACAAGGACTTCTTTTTTCCCGGCGACATTACCCATTACAAGGGCGATGTGATGTTCATAGTTTATTTTGTCTTCATATAACAAAAGCCTGAAGTTCCCATATTTGGTTGGAAATTTTGTTTCAAGAATCTTTTCTATAAGTTTTTCTCTTCTCCGGCGATATTCAATCAGGTCTTTTATTGTTATTATGACAAGATTAAACCTTTTCGCAAGTTTTTTCAATTTGGGTAGTTTTGCCATTCTACCGTCGCTGTCCATTATTTCACATAAAACACCACCCGGATAAAGTCCAGCAAGCCGGGATAGGTCTATGCTTGCTTCGGTATGCCCTGCACGCCTTAATACCCCACCATCCATTGCCCTTAATGGGAATATATGTCCAGGACGGGCAAGGTCTTCGGGTTTTGTATCTTTGTTTATGAGTGCCTTAATCGTTTTTGCACGGTCAAAGGCAGATATTCCTGTTGTTGTTCCTATTTTATAATCAACGCTCACAGTAAAGGGGGTCTGAAATTTTGCGGTATTGTTATTTACCATTATTGGTATATCAAGTTGTTCAAGTCGTTCGGCAGGAAGGGCGACACAAATAAGACCGCGTCCGTACTTAGCCATAAAATTTACAAGTTTCGGAGTAATCTTCTCTGCCGCAGCGATAAAATCCCCTTCATTCTCGCGATCCTCATCGTCAACAACGATAACAGGTTTACCCTTCTTTACCTCTCTGATCGCTTCTTCAATTGTATTAAGCATACAAATATTCTATTGAAAATTCCATAAAAGTCAAGAATAATATAGGGATTTAATTCAGCTATACTTTCGGGATATTATCAATCTGTTTTAGAATCGTCTTTTGACAGATTGATTTCAGGGTATCAAACACACCAATGCCCCTCAGGGCGACCGCTTCAAAATAGGTATAACCATCTCTATTGATATACATCTGAAGGTCACCAATGGGCATTATGTTGGGTAGGTCCCTTTTGTTGTACTGAATTACCATAGGGATATCCTTTAACTCCAAGCCATAAGATTGTAAATTATCTTTAAGGTTATTGAAACTTTCAATATTCTCTTCCAATCTTTCTTCCTGGGAATCAACAACAAAAACAAGCCCATCAACACCTCTTAAGACGAGTTTCCTTGAAACATTATAATATACCTGCCCAGGTACAGTAAATAAATGAAATCTGATTTTCCATCCCTTTACACTGCCCATATCAAGGGGCAAGAGGTCAAAGAACAGCGTTTGGTCAAGCTCGGTGGCAAGGCTCATCATTTTCCCTTTTCTTTCCTGGGGGAATGCTGCGTATATTGAACGAAGATTTGTTGTCTTACCGCATAAACCAGTCCCGTAATAGACTATTTTCAAATTCAACTCTTTTAAGTTATAGTTTAAGTTTGACATAACCCGAGCTCAATAATATTCATCCTGTTATCTATTGTATATAAATCAATGCCATCAGTCAATAGTGGGGAGGGGTTCCCTTCCCCAAATGGTAATAAGGGTTCAAGGAGTTTAATTTTTGATTTATCAATATTTGCCTCAGGTTCTATCTTTTTTCTTTTTTCTATTTCGGGTTTAGGCAGAATTTTTGTAGCATAATCAATAAATTTATCAAGATTTTTTTCTAACATAGAAAAGCCTGCGGCCCGTTTGTGGCCACCAAAATCAATAAAGAGCTCCTTTGATTTATTAAGGAATTCAAAAAGATTGATATCGTGAGACCTTAATTCTGCATAACATTTCTCTTCTTTTGTTATCATTGCCACTGCAGTCTTATGGAAATAGTCCCGCAATTTTGAAACCACAGCACCAAGGTTATTTATCTTTGTTTTTTGTGTTTCATTTATAATTTCGTAAGGGATTATAGATATCACTACATTTGGATAAACTTTCGCAACATTTAAAGCAATCTGGAATAAATATTCAATGTTTTCTTTTCGTGCATTTTCTATTGATTTTAGTTTTTCAACGATTTTTGAAAAGTCAGGGGCAATAAAAAAACCAACGCCCAGGCGTGAATCTTCCAGTGCTGCGGATTGTAATAATGGGATTATTGTATTAAAAATCTGGGGGATGGTAATTGTATTATCAATCAAAAAATACCGTGCCCAGGGTTTTTCTATTTCCCTCAATGTCTTTATACCCTCATAACAAAGAATACGATTCTCATCAAGAGGTAGCACCCTGTCCGCAAGCGTTCCAATCATTGCTATGGCAATGAATTCTTTTTTCAGTTTGAAAAAATTACTGTCATTGATCCCAAATGCAGTCTTATAAATCGCCTGACACAATTTAAGGGTAACACCAACACCCGCGAGTTCACGGAATGGATATTTTGAATCTTTCCGCTTCGGGTCCACGGCAGGCACCGGAAATTCATTCATTTCAGTTTCGTGGTGGTCACATATTATTAATTTCAGTCCCATTTCCCGGGCGATTTCAAAATTTTGGGGATTGCTTATGCCAAAATCTACACTAACAAGAATTTTCACACCTTTGCCAACATATTCTTTTAGCACAAGCGGATTTAAAACATACCCATCTTTTTCACGATTGATGGGATATATAAATATCTCAGGTTTTCCTTTGCGTCTTATGTCTACAAGTGTTTGATATAAGATTGTTGCAGATGTATATCCATCCGGGTCATCGTGGGCATAGATAAGAATATCTTCATTATTTTTTATCCCCTCTATTAATATTTCAATTGCCTTTTCTATATCGGGTAATTCTAAGGGATTGTTTAACTGTTCTATTTTTGGGAACAAAAATCTTCTTGCTTCGTCATAATCAGGAAATCTTTTGCTGATTATACAGGCAAGCTCCACAGGAATATTGAAATCATTTGCATATTTCTGGGGCAAAATATCGTCAATTCTCTTCATTAAGTTTGTTTTTGATAAAATCTATTATTTCATCGCGTTCCTTGGGCAATAAAAGGAATACCCCACGAAAATTATTTAAAAATGTTTTATACCTAAAAGGACTTAAAAGGACGCCATTTTTTCCTATATAAATCTTTTTGAATTCCTTGAGTTTTCTTTTATGGGTGGAGAAGATTGTCTTTATGATTATTTCTTCTTCAGTGAACTCATATGTCGTGGGGAAATAATAAGAATGTAGCGAAGCAACGAGAAAGATTAGACCGAGCAATGCCCAGTATGGATTATAGGAAAAGGCAATGAAGATGATAAAAACAACTATAAATAAGGCACTCAGGACTGTCTTTGTCATATTTTCTTTTGCTGGATGTATTTTCCATTTCATTATCAATTAAAAATGGGCCCGGTAGGACTTGAACCCACGACCCGCTGATTATGAGTCAGCTGCTCTAACCACCTGAGCTACGGGCCCCCTTAATTTCACCGTTTTATTAACCACGAATATTATATTCAACATTTAAGGTTTGTCAATACAATGTAAAAAAAAAAAAAGACAAAATGCCTAAATGTCAACCGAAATTGCATAACGAGATACGGTTTTTGATGTTGGGTGAAAAAGTGATTTGGGAATTTGGTGTTTAAAAATATGTGGCTCCATTAGAATTCCCGGCTGTATCTTTAGCCCGTAGGAGGGAGTACGGGTTTTTTTTAATAGGATACAGCGGTTCTAACAGAGCCATTATATTATACTCAAAATTTTAAAAAAAGTCAAACACATCTTTTATCAAAATAAAATTTGCCCAAGTTAACAATCTCAATAAATCGCAGTAGAAAGATTTGTTCAACTTATCTTTACTATAGCTTCGGATTGTATTTATTTTGATAGGTTCTGTCAAGTTTCTTTTGTAACTTGAGAATTTTGGGTAAGAGTTTAAGATAAGAAAGAGATACTTTGCGTTCACGCAATTCTTGCTTCTTCGCTTCCGAAACATAAGGCGAATTTAACACCCGATTGTGTTCTGATTAAATAATCCACCAAACAGTGTGGCGGATAAGATTATTTTTGATTTAAATCGGCACATTGACAAAAATAAACTTTTGATTATAATAGTAAGTCTAAAGGGCGAATAGCTCAGATGGTGAGAGCGTCTGCCTTACAAGCAGAAGGTCACCCGTTCAAATCGGGTTTCGCCCAGATTAGTGTTTTAAGTTAATAATAGAGGATTTTTTATAATTATATATAATTGCAAAGAAAGGAGGTACGCTTATGACAATAAAACCACTCCATGACCATATCCTTGTAGAAAGGGTTGAAGAAGAAGTTAAAAAGGGTGGCATAATAATACCTGATACGGCTAAAGAAAAACCCCAGCAGGGGAGGGTGATTGAAGTCGGTGAGGGCCGTAGAGATGAAAAAGGTAATCGCATTCCTCTGGATGTTAAGAAGGGTGATATCATACTCTTCGGTAAATATGCGGGCTCTGAGGTGAAGATTGAGGATAAGGAGTATTTGATAATCCGTGAAGATGATGTATTAGGCATTATTCAAAAGTAAAGAAAGGAGCGTGAATTATGGCAGGAAAAATTATTAAATTTGATGAAGAGGCCCGAAGGTCTATTTTAAGAGGTGTACAAATATTATCTAATGCGGTCAAAGTTACTTTGGGACCAAAAGGTCGTAATGTCATACTGGAGAAAAAATTTGGTGCGCCCTCTATTACTAAAGATGGAGTGACTGTCGCGAAAGAGATTGACCTTGAAGACAAATTTGAAAATGTTGGTGCCCAAATGGTGAAAGAAGTAGCATCAAAGACATCTGATGTTGCGGGAGATGGAACCACGACCGCAACGATACTTGCGGAAATGATTTATCGCGAAGGCTTGAAGACTGTGACTGCCGGTGCTAATGCAATGGAAATTAAAAAGGGGATTGATAAGGCAGTTGAAACCGTAGTTGAATCTTTAAAGAAACTTTCAACCCCAATCAAAGGAACAACTGAGATATACCAGGTTGCGACGATTTCTGCTAATAACGATGAAGTGATTGGAAAAAAGATTGCAGAAGCGATGGATAAAGTTGGTAAGGATGGAGTAATAACGGTGGAAGAGGCAAAAGGGTTGGAGACAACTGTAGATATTGTTGAAGGTATGCAATTTGACCGCGGATATTTATCTCCTTATTTTATAACCAATCCGGAACGTATGGAATGTATTTTAGAAGATACATATATATTACTATATGAGAAGAAAATCAGTGCGATGAAGGATTTACTGCCCATTCTTGAAAAGGTTGCTCAGAAGGGAAAGCCGATACTGATTGTTGCCGAAGAGGTTGAAGGTGAGGCACTCGCAACCCTCGTTGTAAATAAAATTCGTGGAACCCTTCAGTGCTGTGCTGTGAAAGCACCAGGATATGGTGATAGAAGAAGGGCAATGCTTGAGGACATTGCAATACTTACAGGTGGTAAATTGATTTC
>FMJZ01015603.1_pt1 | contig 19594 bp, 17 predicted proteins | sample 1987881 | NCBI WGS metagenome assembly FMJZ01 (sample SAMEA4378227, study PRJEB15110) | soil metagenome | biome: soil; feature: Field; material: Soil | place: India | collected 2015-03-11 | depth 0 m
TACTTTGTTATCAATTCACGCCGTCAAGAACTCGTTACCAATTATAACCCCTTTCCCGAAATTTTTTCAGCACCATACCTTCCGCTGACAAAGTGGCGACAGACTTTTCAAAATGGATCTCCAGAGTTCACACCAATGAGGACCCACGAAAGGGGCAAGCAGTTATGGATTGGCAAAGGACATTAGAGCGAATTTGTTCTGACCGAAAGAGCGGGGCGGTCATCTTGACAAAGAAATCAGCACGCTTGTTGGCACAAATGGCAAAAAGTAAAGTCGGAACGAAAAGGTTGGTTGAAGCCGTAGAGCAAATTTTCAACGCTCACCCAGCAATGGCGCCACTTTGGCATCTCGCCCAATTGACCCGCAAATATGCATCGAATCCGAAAAATCTTGCGGCAGCCCTTGAGCAATTCTTTGAAGACATGGAATCTCACAACGAAGCCTCAATTGCTCACGCTTCAGAGTGGCTTCCTGAGGGCAAAATCTTAACCCACTCCTTTAGTTCCCTCGTGTATCGTTCCCTTATCCGAGCGAGTCAAAAAGGCAAGAAGTTTGAAGTTATTTGCACTGCTTCTTTTCCCGGCAGTGAAGGCATGTCTTTGGCAAAAGCGCTTGCGAAGGCTAATATTCCAGTGACGCTCGTCGCTGACTTGCAAGCCTTTTCATGGCTGATGCAATGTGGGCTCATGCTTGTAGGTGCTGACGCTTGGTGTGAAGACGGTTTAGTGCATAAAGTGGGGACAAAGTGTTTGGCGACTGTTGCGAAACAAATGGAAGTTCCTGTCTGGAGCATTGGAACTTCCGAAAAGCGATTGCCGATGCGATGGAACAACCGAATGAAAGGTGAAGCACCGCCAGTTGCACGAGTCCTTGTGCCTCAAGACCGAACCCTTTACGACCTGACTGAATGGGAACTTGTGACAGGAATTATTGACGAAAAGGGTGTCCATCAACTGAAGGCGCAACGATGACCCAACTTCCCGATCCGTTGCCAAACCTTCATGACAGGTGTCACAATGGTTTGTGGTTTAAAACGCTAAGGGGGCGAATAAAATGAGAAGCGTTTTCATTGTAGTTTTGGTTGGCGTAATGGTTGCTCTTGTCATCGCTCAAGGGACATGGGAGAATGCACTTAAACGGGCAAAATCAGAGGGAAAATATGTCCTCGCTTACTTTGCCGATCCCGAATGTTTCACTTGTCAGCGCTATATGGTTCAAACTATTGACAATCCACAATTAGCATCTTTGCTACATCGCTTCATCACTGTCAAGATGGATGCGACGAAGGAGATCAAAAAGTTGCGGGAGTTCTTGCCCAAATGGGAAGAACCTTTCCCGCTACCCGTGATCGTCATCACCGACAGCAGAGGGAAAGTCGTTGACTTAATTGTCGGTCACTTGAGCGCAGATGCCTTTGCTGCGTTCTTGAAAGCCTTTTTGAAAGGTAAACGGACGGACACCATTGAGAAGCAACTGAAGGCAAAGCCCAACGATTTGCCCACCCTTTACGAAGCGGCGGTTTGGTTTCTTGAGCGAGGAGATGGACAGCGAGCTTTACCTTTGGCGCAAAAAGTTTTGCAGTTAGACCCTAACAACCGCAAAGGCTACTACGCACCAATGAGACTGCACTTGGGACTTTACTACTCAACACATCAAACACGACTGGCTCATAAGGCAATTGACGAGTTCCGAGAAGTGATCAAGCGTTTTCCAAATACAAGGGAAGCGGAAGAGGCTCGCTTCTATCTTGCAGTGACTCACCTCGCATTGGGACAAGACGCTGAAGCGAAGAGAATGCTGAACGAATTTCTCCGCACAAGCAAGTCCGCAGCGTTAAAGGAACAAGCTCGAAAGCTTTTGCGCTTCCTTGAAACTGAACCGCCCGCAGACTTGCGACGGGGTGAAGGCGATTGAATGCCTTCGCAGGTGAACGGGTCATGGGTTATCGGGTCTCTTTGCTTCGGCTTCTCTCCCGTCGTGAACGATTGCGCCGCCGCATTTGGCACTTGATGGAAAACGAGGGTGTCTTGACTTTTCCCCTTGAAGTTTTTGGGCGAGTTCCAAACTTTGTCGGCGCAGAACAAGCAGCCGAGTTACTCGCTCAGCAACCAGAATTCGTGCAAACGAAAGTTGTCTTCGTTTCACCCGACCATGTGCTTCGCCGTGTCAGGGAATTGGTGTTAGAAAATGGCAAAGTTTTGGCTGTTTCACTCCCACGAAGATTGGCTCGGCTCAGCAAACACCCACTTTTGCAAATAACAGAACGAAAGGCGATTAAGTCGGCAGCAAGTATTGACGATTTCTTGCGCTATGGACAGCCCCTCTCTATGCCCGTTGACCTTGCAGTCTTGTCAAGCGTTGTCGTTGACCGCCTTGGGAACAGACTTACCCCAAGGCAGGAGTTCGGTGATAGGGAGTGGCAAATGCTTGTGGATAACGGTTTCGTTCATGAAAGGACGAAGATAGCGACGATCGTTCATCCGTTGCAATTTGCCGATGACCTCGCCAAATGGGTCACCGAAAAAGATGTAAAGGCGCATTTGATTGTCACGCCTGAAGAGGTCGTTCGCGTAGGTGATGGCAATGGAATTCGTGCAAAGGTTCCTTGACTTTTTCCTGTTCCTTCTGAGTGCGTTGGCTATTTTGAGCGTCGGGACAATGCTGGTTCGCCGACTCGTCCCTTTCGGTATCTCCCGAATTGAAATGCTTACGCTTGCGCTGGGTTTAGGGACAATCGTTGTCGCTTACGGTGTTTTACTGTTTGGTCTTTTGGGTTGGCTTCACCGGACGGTTCTTTACATTTGGCTTGGTTTCTGTTACGCTTGTGGCTTCATGGAACTATTTTGGCTACGCAAACAAAATCGCTTTGCTAACCCGTTTTTTGAATCTTGGTCGGACTTGACTTTGATTGAGAAAGTCTGGGTTTGGGTGCTTTTGGTTTTGAATTTTTTGGCGATGCTTTCGTGTTTTGTGCCACCAACCTTTCAAACTGAATGGGATAGCCTGTCATATCACCTCGCTGTTCCCAAACTATACTGGATGGAAGGACGCATCCATTACATCCCTTTCACTCACCACGCTCAATTTCCGATGACAGCACAGATGCTTTACTTGCTCGGATTGGGCTTGACAAATCTCAAGAGCGCTGCAGTTGCGAAATTGTTCCATTGGCTCTTCTTCGTTCTATGTCTGTTGACTTTGCTTTGCTGGGGAACTGCGGTTAAACAGCGAGACATCAGGCTTGGGTTAATCGCTGCAGTTTTCTTTGGCTCGTTGCCCATTGCCATCTTTGAAGCGACTACTGCTTATATTGATTTGGCTCTAACCGCATATGGGCTTCTTTGCCTCTTCGCAATCGCAAAGTTTCATTCTCAACCTGACGGACGATGGTTAGTTTTTGCTGGAATATTTGCCGGGGCAGCAGCAGGAACGAAATACACAGGACTGTTGCTCATAGTGCTGTTAGTTCTCTTGGGAGTTTGGGCAATTATGAGGGTCAAAGAGCCGAGATGGGGATATTTAGCATTAGGGGTTCTCCTCGCCTCACTCATTGCATCGCCTTGGTATGTCAAGAATTGGCTCTGGACGGGCAACCCAGTTTTCCCCTTCGCTTACGAAGTTTTTGGCGGAAAGAATTGGGACGAAAAGATGGCGCGGGCTTACACAATCTCAAACCGAGAATTCGGTGGCGGACGAGACATCTTGACATTCCTTTCAATGCCCTTTAACTTGGCACTCAACGAAATTCGCTTCGGTCAATGCGCTCGCAAATGGTTCGGAAATTGCAAGCAGCAAGGGGAATGTGGAATGCAATGGAAGTGCGGAAAATTTGACAACCAAGATTTGCCGACACTTGGAATCGGGGTGCTCCCTTTAGCCCTTACCCCTGCGGCTATTTTCGCCCTCGCTTTTGAAAATTTGCCCTTTGCTGTCAGCGTTCCAATTTTTGCGATGTTGGGTTGGTATGCTTGGTGGTTCGTGGAGGCTCAATATTTGCGCTACTTGCTCCCCGCTTTAGGATGCTTCGCAGTTTTAATGGGATGGGGAGCATGTAGATGGTTGAAGGTCGGGGTATTGACGACTGTCATCATTCGTGTCACGATTTCTGTCGGTCTAATTTACACTGTAATCGTTGCTCTTTGGCAGTCAATAGTCTTGACACCCTTGCCCGTAGCCGTCGGATTGGTCTCTAACGAAGACTTTTTGCGAACGGTGGAGCCGACTTACCGGATCGCTGAATTTGTCAACCAAGCCTTGCCACGCAAGGCGATTATCGCAACATATGGCTTTCCGTTGGGTTATTATTTTGAACGGCGTTACTTTTGGGCAGATGGAGGTCATAACCTCCTCATCCGTTACAGCGAGTTGAGAGGTGTTGAAGATTTGGTCGCTGAATGGGTCCGTTTGGGCGTAACACATGTCGTCGTTGATTGGAAATTTGTTCCGAAAGAAAGCGATATCGATCGCTGGATTTCAGAGGGGGTAAGACGAGGGATGATAGAACCATTGTGGCAAGAGGGAACAAAGGAAGTTTTAGCGGTGGCAAGGGGGCAACGAAAATGACTGAGCGAAATTGGGTCAAGGAACGAATTTTGCACCAAAGTTGGGAAAACATGGAAAGACGCTTCTACGACCAATGGATTCACGGAACCCTCTGGTGCATTGCAGGTTTCATCGGTCTATTCGCCGCTTTGGTCGCTACTCGCGAGTGGGCGTTTGTGTCAGGAAGATTAGCACTGGCAGCACTGGTTTTAGGCATCGGAATCGGTATCCTCAAAGCACTCGGTTTGATCCGAATGGTTCAAAATTCACCCCAAGCGTTCGTGAGTATATTTTCGGGTAAGCGCTGTCGCTCCCCCCTCGTTCGTCGCTATTCAGTTTATTTGGGCTTGATGGAAGGCGGGTTCGTGCTTTTGGAATGCCTTGTGCTCTTCGGTTTACTTGGATTGTCAACGACAGTCGCAGCTATACCGATGGAAAATTCTGATCGCTTGTCACTTGCTATCGTGCTTTGGGTTTACGGGTTCTTTGCAGTGACCTTCGGCAGCAAAAGCATGACGAACTCACTCACTTGGAGTTATTGGTTGCGACCTAAACTTGAAAGAGCGCTAAATTGGCAAGGAGCAAATTGGCTGTTAGCGAGTGGACGATGGTCCTTGACAAGGTTCAACTTGCTGAGACCAGAGACCCGTTCCTCCACTAACCCACGCCGCCTCGTTTTGGTGTGGCGTGGGTTATTTTTGTGCTTGGTTTTTATGGTGGCTTTTTTCGCCTTGACACTTGCAGCCCTAACTTTGAGCCGATGAGGCTGAAGCCATGCATCGCAAAATTTTCTTCGCATTGACAATCTTACTTGCTTGCCATTTCATCACATCTGCCGCTTACTTTTTTCGCTTCCCAGCGTGGCGTGCTCCCGATGAAGGCGCTCATTTTGCTTACATTCAACACCTCTATCAGACAGGAAGTTTGCCTGTTTTTCTCGGTAAATACGAAGGCACATATGAGGCGCACCAACCGCCGCTTTACTACTTGACAGTGTTGCCCTTCGTTGCTCCCTTTTTGAAAGGCGATGAACAAAACTTGACAAAACTTTATTTAGCCCGCTTTGTTTCAACCTTGTGGGGTGCTTTCGTCGTCATCATTGCTTTCTTGCTGGCATTGCGGTTGAAAGGTAACGAACAGACAAAACTCCATATCTCGTTTCTGGCTGGCGCTTTTGCTACTTTTTTGCCCGCTCACCTTCTCGTTTGCGCATCTACAGGCAACGATGCAACCGCTGGAGCAACCTCAGCGATGGCGCTATTGTGGCTTTGTCACATTTGTCTTTCAGAGCGAGAACGAAACGAACGTCAGCGATTATGGGATGCCGCAATTGCTGGGTTTTTAAGTGGCATAGCGCTGTTGGCGAAAAGTAGCAACATTATCTTGCTTCCTTTAACGCTCATCGCTGTTGCCCTAAACTCAATCCAGACGAAAAAGCAATTTATCAAACCAACTGCCCCAGAGAAAAAGAAGCGCAAAGTTTCCAACCAATCTTCACCGACTCACTCTTTTTCTCCTGTTCTCTCATCCTTGCTTCCTTTCGCCTTTGCTGTTATCGCTTTCGCCTTCACCGCAGGTTGGTGGCTCTGGCGTAACATGGTGCTTTATGGTGATCCGTTGGCAGTTCGAGCGTTTTTGGAAGGTTTCAAAGACTCACCCAAGCCAAGCGACTTCCTTGAACCTGGCGGTCGTTACGCCCGTTATGGAACATTGTCCTTGACAACTTACATCATGTGGGTAGCGCAAATCACTTTGTTCACATGGCTCGGAATTTACGGCGAGCCCAACGAAGCGGTTAAGGGATTAGCACGGCTTTTTGAAGGCGCTGAACCCAATTGGGGTTGGGTGCTCGTAGCGATATTGATCGGCATGGTGGTTTTGGTCGCGATCGCTTTGGGGTGCGTTGAAAGTTGTAGTTCTTGCCTGAATAACCTTAAACGAAAACAATGGCACATTGCCTTTGCCCACGCTTTGCCATCCATTTTGCTCCTGCTCGTTTTCGTTGAATTCGTCCAATTTAACCGTCACTTCTTTCAAGCGCAAGCCAGGTACTTTTATCCTGCCCACGCAGCAATGGCTTACCTGTTCGCAATTGGGGTCTTTCGTTTCGTTCCCAATAAATGGGCAAGGCACGCAACTTTCATCGCAAGTGGGTTGCTGGCTTTTCTTGCTTGGCTCGTCTGGTGGCAATGGGCAGCATTATGAGCGCAATCGTTTCCAATCCTTCAGCACAACCATCGCGGCGTTGTGTCCTGCAGTGCCGATGATTCCGCCACCAGGGTGAGCGCCAGCACCACACAAATACAAACCGCGTAAAGGCGTCCGATATTGAGACCAACCTGCGACAGGGCGAAAAACGAACATTTGGTCTGGAGTTATGTCGCCGTGAAAGATGTTCCCGCCAGTCAAGGCAAATTCGGATTCGAGGTCTTGAGGTGAGAGGGCTTGCAGGTGAACGATGCGTGAAGAAAAGTCAGGGGCAAACTCGTCAACAACTGCAAGAATTCGCTTGACAAATTCGTCTTTCCACTTCCGCCAACCTCCGACGGGCTCGTAAGGAGCATATTGGACGAACAGCGAAAAGATGTGTTTGCCTTCGGGAGCAAGAGTTTTGTCAAGCACCGTCGGGATGCACATCTCAACCATCGGCTGTTGTGAAGGTTCTACGTGAACATAGTCGGCATAGGCTCGCTCCAAAAAGTCAAGGGATGGGCAAAGGTGAATTGTCCCTCGCAAATGCAATTGTTCATTCCCCAACTCCCTTCCCACATGCCGAAATTCAGGCAAACCGTCAGCGACGATGTTTACCTTAAAGGCGGCAGCGCTCATTTTGATTCGCTGAACTTTTCGGACGAAATCATCAGGCAAAACACCATGCGGCAGTAGTTTCAGGAAAGTCCACTTAGGATCAGCACTTGACAAGACGATACGGCTTGCTATTTCCGTCCCATCACCCAGCACCACACCAACGACGGTATCGTTGCGGACGATAATTTGCTTCACTTCAGCGTTGGTGAGGATTGTCGCTCCGTGTTTCCGTACGACATTTGTTACGGCTTCGCAAAGCATTCCCATCCCACCGCGAACATAGCCCCAAACGCCTCGCTTACCTGTGATGCTTCCCATGACATGGTGAAAGAGCACAAGGGCTGTTGTCGGTGCCGTTGGCGGTAGAGCGGTCCCGATGACCCCATCCGTCACCAGCGTGACTTTTAACGGTTCGCTTTCAAACCATTCGCTTAGAACATCCCAAGCGCTTGCGGTAAAAAGTTGGGACAAAAGTTCTCGTTCGGATGCAGGCAAACGAAGGAAACTTGACAGAATTTTCAAATATGAAGGCAGGTCGGACAGGGACAGATTGGGGAACTTAGGCGGGACACGCACCAACAAAGGTTCAATGAACGCAGCGAATTTATTCATCGCTTCTTCGTAGAGCATAAAGGATTCGGCATCTCGCTTTGAGAACTTAGCGATTTGCTCAGCGTTGAACTTTTCATCACTTCCCAGAAGCAAGTAACCGCCATCTGGTAAGGGCGTAAACGAGGATGGGTCTCGCCTAATGATTTCAAAGCCGTGTTGGTGCAGTTGTAAATCCTTGACAACTTTCGGATGCAACAATCCGCACACATAAGCAGCCGTTGACACTTTATAGTTGTCCCAAAGGATTTCGGTAACGCTGCATCCCCCGATGACATGCCTCCGTTCAAGCACACAAACTTTCAACCCTGCTTTTGCCAAATATGTCGCTGCAATTAAACCGTTGTGACCTGCACCGATAACGATTGCGTCGTATTGCCGCAACATCGCTCATCACCGTAACAAAAAAAATGCCACCAGATTGGCTTAATAGGCACTTAATGGAGTTCGGCAAGAACCTCACTCTCCCATGCCGACTTGCCCACCTGCAGATCTGCCGAATTGCCGAACTGCCGAGTTGTCCATCCGTCGACTTTCCGAATTTCCTCGTCTCGCACCCTGCGCCCCTTATCCCCTCCGTAAACTGGGTTCACGATGGTGTGAACTTGTGTTATAATTTTCGGTGCCGAAAAGTGGAGGGATGCCCGAGCGGCCAAAGGGGCCAGGCTGTAAACCTGGTGGGCGCCGGCCCTTCGGAGGTTCGAATCCTCCTCCCTCCACCATTTCGCTTCGTCTTCTCAGTGTAGATTGCCACCCAGCAACCCTCATTCCGGCGTTGGGAATTACTTTGCGGAGTCCAAACTTAAAGGACAATTACCTCTGAGTTGGTGGGCGGTGGAGGAATTGAACCTCCGACCTCCTGCTTGTAAGGCAGGCGCTCTTTCCACTGAGCTAACCGCCCTATCATCGGTTCATTGTAACGCATTTTCAATGGCTTGGATTGCCAAAATTTCAAAGGCAAGTTGCGGGTTGGCGTTAAAGGGTGGACGAATTCGGCGATAGGTTCGGCGAAGTTCTTGAAGCATCTTGACAGCTCTTTCGGGCGATTTCGCTGCCTGCTTCAACATCGGCAACCAGTCAGTGTTGACAATTAAATCGTCAACACCAAACGATGCTGCCAAAACATCTCTCCAACATAGCATCAACCCTTCAAGTAGTTCTTCAATTTGCCTTCGCTGGGAAGCCATCGTTGTTTCGCCTTCAGTCTCCACTTCTTCCAATCCCCTTGTGGCTGCCTCGGCGAATTTGAAGACATTCCACCAACTCATCTTCACCATCATGTCAAGCAAATTGAACAAGTGCTCACGGGCTTGTCGCCAAGTTGAATTGCGAAGGGCGTTAATCGCCCATCCCACTTTACCCATTGACAATTTTGCGAGAAGGGACGCTTCCTCATCTGTCAACCCTCTCGCCTTCAATAGCGAGAGAATGATGCGAGAGGGGACAAGACGAAATTTCAAGGGTTGACAACGAGACCTAATGGTTGTGTGAATTGCCCAAGGGGTTGCACTGACCAAGATAAATAAGGTTCGGTCAGGTGGTTCTTCCAAAGTTTTGAGAAGTGCAGCAGACGCTTCTCCCGTCAACCTTTCCGCTTCGTCCACGATGATGACCCGATAGCGCCAAAGTGTTTGATGGGACAAGGTTTCCCTAATCGTCCGAATTGCATTGATGCCTAAAGAAAGTTTCGGCTTCAACTTTGCAGGGTCAACTTCCTCTGGCTCTTTCGCTTTCTCCACCGCTTCCCAATAAGCAGCCATTACCGTGTCAACAATCTGGACTGCAGGGTGAGTTTGAGCGTGTGAGGGTCGGTCGGGTGAAAGGTGACGACAAGATGGACATTGGTCGCAAGAATCCAAACCGTCGTCGGTTTGCAATGGGGATTGACAATTTAGCAACTTAGCCCATTCAATTGCCAAAGTCCGCTTCCCAACCCCTGATGGACCAGAAAAAAGCCAAGAATGCGGTAGCGTGCCTTTTTCTGTCATGCGGCGAAGGAAACGAACAACATGTTCGTTACCGACAAAATCCTTCAACGCCATCTCTTCAATGCCTCCTCAACCAATTGCAGGGACTGAGATATGACGAGTTCAAGAGGCTGAGAAGCGTCAACAACTTTAATTCGGTTCGGCTCTCGCTTTGCCAACCAAAGATAACCCCAGCGAACTCGATGGTGGAAATGCAAATCCCTCTGCTCAAACACTGTCTTGTCCTTCACCCGCTGCAAACCTATCTTAGGGTCAACATCCAAAATTAAAGTCAAGTCGGGCACGAGCCCATCAGCGGCAATCCGATTGAGTTCAATTATCGCCCCCAAAGACAAGCCCAAGCCAAATGCTTGGTAGGCGATGGTGCTGTCAGTGAACCGGTCGCACAAAACGGTTTCACCACGCTCCAAAGCAGGGCGAATTACCCGCTTTACATGTTCGGCTCGGTCAGCGAGGAAGAGAAATGCTTCCGCCCAAGATGTCCTTTCGCTAAAATTCACCAACAACTCGCGAATGCGTGCACCGAGGGGAGTGTCACCTGGTTCAGCCGTTACAAGCACCCTAAATCCTTTTTGTTGCAACTTTTCAGCGAGCGATTGAGTCACTGTAGTTTTTCCGCTCCCTTCCACTCCTTCCACAGTTACGAACAGACCACGCACTTTGAAAACCTCCTTGACAATTATGAGCCGAAAATCATTCGTCGTTCGGGTAGATTACGACACGGCGGCGTGGTTCGCGTCCGATAGATTCACTCGGCAAATGGAATCGCTCGGCGATTTGGTGCTGAAGTTTTCGCAAATTCGGTCCAACAGGTGTCAATTCAACTGGACGCTTCTCTTGCAAAACGATGCGAGCAGCAGCCTCTGCTTCCTTTATCGCCAGTTCCTCTTCGGGAGTTCGGCTTATCCCGAAAATAAGCCTAAGCAGCCTTTCAACTTGAGCGTAAGTGTTGCTTCGGATGGTAAAGACAGGTCTATCGCCTTTTTGTGCTAAGTTCTTCAAGTTGCTGTGCTTGCGCAAGTGGGATTCGAGAGTAAGCACAAAATCGGCTTCTCCTGGATAGTTGACTAACCTTAGCGGAATGTTCAAAGTGAGCGCTGACCTCTCCAAATGCTTCCTTGACACACCGAAGGCATAAATTTTTCCTCCCCTTTCACGGGAGAGACGGATTTCCGCGGGCAATTTGTCTTCTTCTGGCACTCTCGCTTCCTGAATGACTTTAAATTCACCGTTAGGCAGTTCCTCACGGACCTCGGGTTGCGGGGACTTACCCCTAAGCAAAGCATCTACTGCTTCCGCAGTATTGTGATGGATGGCAACTTTATGTCGGTCAATCAATTCCACGACAACATCAAAAGTCGGCGGAGCTTTTCGCTCCAAGACTGTCTTTTGCGTCCCACGACGACGGGCTTCCTCATCGGAAAGCGTGACCGCTTGGATGCCACCAACCAAATCACAAAGCAGCGGGTTAGCGACCAAGTTTTCCAGAGTGTTGCCGTGAGCGGTTGCAATCAATTGAACACCCCGTTCAGCAATCGTTCTTGCTGCATCGGCTTCTTCTTTCCTTCCAATTTCGTCAACGATTATGACTTCGGGCATGTGGTTTTCAACGGCTTCAATCATCACATCCGCCTGCTTTTCAGGTGACGGAACTTGCATTCTCCGAGCCAAACCAATGCCGGGGTGAGGCACATCACCGTCACCCGCAATTTCGTTGGAAGTGTCAACGACGATGACCCGTTTGCCGAACTCATCAGCGAGGATGCGAGCAATTTCCCTCAACTTCGTCGTTTTTCCGACGCCGGGTTTACCCAGAAGCAAGATGCTTTTGCCCGATTCAACGATGTCGCGGATGATGTTCACTGTGCCAAACACGGCTCTACCAACTCGACAAGTCAAGCCGACGATGCGACCACTTCTGTTGCGGATGCACGAAATTCTGTGCAGCGTTCCTTCAATGCCGGCTCGGTTGTCGCGGTTGAATTCGCCAACCCGTTCAACGACGAAGTCAATGTCCTCGCGAGTGACAGGTTCATCACTCAGATAGGAGAAATTGTCGGGAAACCTCGCCTCAGGTTTGCGACCGAGGTCCAACACGACTTCCAAAAGTTCAAACAGGTTTTCATGCCGTTCAAGTGATTCCCTGATCCTTGGTGGTAGCACTGCTAAAAGTTTGTCAAGGTCGTCAACGATCTCTCGGACGCTCATGGCTCTTAGTCCTCCGATTTTTCGCCAAACTTCTGCTTTGTTGAATTTTTCTTTCAGCAGTTCTTTGGAAGGCGCATCCCCCAATTTTTTGACGGCTGCTCGGGAGAGCCGCCCTCCAAAAGCGCATCTCCCGACGCACCGTTTTGTTGGCGGCGGCTCAGGAGAGCCGCCCTCCGAAACCTATTATTCAACACCGCAAAACTTTAACCTCGGCGATTTCAAATTAAATGGGGCGGGATGTTCCCGCCCCGTCCCTTCCTCAATTTGTCATCTAAATTATGCCAGATTGTGCGGACAAATGAATGAGCCAGTCAGTTTGCCTTCTTGACAAATTTGCAAACGAAATTTTGTCAATCTTTACCCAAAACCCACTCGTCAATTAAGCGTGCTTGACCAACGAAAGCAGCGAGCAAGATGGCTGCAGGTTTGTCAATCACAGATACAGGTTCAAGGGTTTCTGCGTCAACGATTTCAACATACTGTGGTCTTATGTTCGGTTCAGTTGAGAGCACTTCCCAAACTTTGACTTTTAATCGGGTTGCGCTTCGTTCCCCATTTCGGAAAAGTTGGTCAGCAGCTTTTAAAGCGCGGTTGAGGACTATCGCTGCTTTGCGCTCGCTTTCGCTCAAGTAAGTGTTGCGACTACTCATCGCTAATCCGTCAGGTTCGCGAACCGTTGGACAAGGGAGGATTTCAACGGGGAAGTTCAAATCTCTCACCATCCGTTGGACAACGCGCAACTGTTGGAAATCCTTCTCGCCGAAATACGCCTTATGGGGCAAAACGATGTTGAACAGTTTGGCAACGACGGTAGTCACACCGCGAAAGTGACCTGGTCGGTAAAAGCCTTCCAGCCCCCTCGTCAGTTCGGTCACTTCCACGAAGGTCTGGTAACCTTCAGGATACATGTCTTCATCCTTCGGTGAGAAAACGATGTCAACTCCGACCTCTTCAGCCATCTTCAAATCCCGCTGGAGGTCTCTCGGGTAACGATTGAAATCCTCTCTCGGTCCAAACTGAAGCGGGTTGACATAAATGCTCACAACTACCACATCGCACTCTTGCCTTGCCCGCCTCATGAGTGACAGGTGACCTTCGTGAAAATAGCCCATTGTTGGGACGAAGCCGATAGTTTTGCCTTGGGAGCGCAATTGAAGGGAGCGTCTTTGCATCGCTTCAGGTTTTTCAATAATTTCCATCGGCATTGTGCCCTCCTTTCCATGTTCATCGTTCCCATCCGCAATGAGGGTTGACAGTTTTTCGTTTCACTGTGAAAAATAAGCGAAAACCACTCAAATGCAGCGTTTGTGACTTCTCGATGCCTTTCATCTTTGCTTTGGTTAAAAACGAGCGCTAAATTTGAGCACCTGAACTCAGTAGGGCAACAGCCTCGCCGACAACATACAACGAACCAGTCACGCAAATTAGGTCATCGCTTTCCGCTTCAGCCATTGCCGATTTCAAAGCACTCTCAACGGTTGATTGGACGCTAACGGTTTTCCCGAAAGGTTGACAAATTTGTGCTAGTGTTTCCGCTGGCAATGCCCTTTCTGTCTGGGGTTGTGTCACGAAAACCTTATCGGCGAGTGGCACCAGTTTGTTGGCTATCCCGGGCGCATCTTTGTCCTTCAAGATGCCAATGACGAGAAACAATTTTTGGAATCGGAAAATCGTCCTCAAAGAGCGAGCCAAAGTTGCAGCCCCTGAAGGATTGTGAGCGCCATCAAGCAAAACCCGCAAGTTTCCAACACGAACCAATTGCAATCTCCCTTGACACTTTGCGTTTTGAGCCCCTGCGATAATTGCATCGTCTGTAATTTCCCAACCTGAATCTCGCAGAGATTCAATGGCAGCCAAGGCGCAGCCGAAATTCGACAACTGGTGAGTTCCAAGCATTCCGAGTTTGACCGAATAATCGCCGCGCCAAGTTTTGAAAGTTGCTTTCGTGCCTTCCTCCGAAGCCGAATGCATTCGCCAAATGACATTTGTTCCAACATGAATGAACCTTGAATTGAGTGCCGTGCAAGTTGCTTCAATCAGCCTGAGGACACCAAATTTGTGCTCAGCCGTTACTAAGGGGCGCATGGTTCTGGCAATTCCGAGCTTGTCTTGAGCGATTGTGAAATGGTCAGGACCGAGTCGGTCTGTGTGGTCAAGCCCGACAACAGTGAGGATGCTGACCAAAGGCTCAAGAATGTTGGTTGCATCCCAACGACCACCCAAACCAACCTCAACAACAGCAATGTCAACCTTCTCCTCAGCGAAATAGCGGAACGCCATCGCCGTTAAGGTTTCAAATTCCGTTGGCTCACCGTAGGGAGTTTGAGAGGCAACTTGTTCGGCAAGGGATTTAGCCCAACCAAGCAGCCCATCAAATCGCTCTTGTGGTATGAAAGCACCGTTGATGCGAATTCGCTCGCAGTAAGTAACGAGATGCGGTGATGTGTAAACCCCGACCTTGAAACCTGTAGCCTGAAGAACTGACGAGAGGAAAGCAACCGTTGAACCTTTGCCGTTCGTCCCGCCGATGAGCACTGAAGGGAAAGTCAAGTGGGGATTTTGAGCAAGTTCCATCATCGCCCTTATTCGCTCAAGACCGGGCTTGATGCCGAACCTTTGCAGAGTTTTCAGGTAACTCTCACTGCTTGTCATTTCCCGACGCCTCACCGAAGCTGCTTTGATTCTTTGATTTTTCCTCTTGTGCCAAGTCACAATCGCGCTCCCATGCAGTTGTTAACCAACGCAAAGCAACCCTAATCCCTGCAAGTGCTCTTTTGTCAACCAATTTGCCGATCCAGTCGCCATTGAAGTTTAGTTCGCTTGCCAAATTTTCAGGTCCAACTCGCCTCGCTTTAGCAGAGGCGACAACGATGGCCGTAACTCCAATATCTGGTGTCTTCTCGCGAACCGATCCAACTTGCTCTTCGTTGACGCGCAAGTGGTAGGCAACGATTTTTCGGACTATTTGTGGAGGAGTCTTTACTTCAAGAGCGGACAACCTTGTGCGGTAAGCGGAAATTAAGGCTACGTCCACTTGGGAGCGTTTTTCATTCGTGCGAGCGATGAGAGAGCGCAGGTCAGAAGTTGCACCTTGAAGGGAAGAACGAGCGAGTTGAAGTTTCATCTCGGCTGTCCAAACAAAACTGCTGCTTTGTCGCTGCAGCAAGTTTGAGGCTTCTGTCAAAGAACCGATCGCTCTCGTCAGTTGCCGCTCTATATCGCGAACCATGTTACTATCCTGTTCAGCGGAAACAGCAATTCGGAAAAGAATTCGGCTACAGACATCAGATTCGTCAATGACGAAATTAGGCAACTGATGCCCACGCGAAACAAGTTCCCGCCAATCCTGCAGAGCTGACCGCCACATTTCCGTTGCCCTTTGAGCGTCTTCAAAAACGCTTTCAAATTCCGCTATCGCCACTTGCATCGCAGTCAAAGCCTGTGCGCATTCGTTTGCAACTTCGTCTCGCGTTCGCATAAGGTTGTCAAGTCGCATTGTGTCATGCCATGAGAAGGAGTTTTCGTTGTTTCTTCTGTCCCGCTTTTCGAAAAGATTGAGGCTGACAGAGACTGACCCTTTCCCAAAGTTGATGAAGCGCATTTGAGACCACAAGTTCTTTGCTTGCTTTACGGCATTGTTGGTTGCCGCCAGAGTTGGCTTCCATTGCTTTGTCCACCATTGCTGAACTTGTTTCCACTCCGCCAATGCAGCCTCAAGCCGCTTTAAAGCAATGAATCGCTCCCGCTCGTCAGTGGGTTGGAGTAAGGTTAAAGTTTGTGACTGTGCTTGCAATCGCTCTAAACCTCGTTTCGCTTCTTCATTTTGAGGCTCTATTTCTAACGCTTTCTCGTACCAATTCCGCGCTTCATCTAACTCTCCCAACGCCTCTTTCGCTTGAGCCAAACCGAGTAGTGCTGGCACATAGCGGGGTTGTAATTTTATTGCTGCTTCGTAATGGCGAGAAGCGTGACGATACAATCCCCGCTGAGCATATCCCGTCCCAACTAAAGTGTGAGCAGCGAAAGCTGGCAGGTCAGGGTAAATACGACCTAAATCGGAATTCGCTCGCTTTGCCCGCTCCAACCGTTCCGTTGACGCTGGATGTGTGGACAAATAAATGAGCCAGCGGGCAGGTTTACCTTCGTGCTTGACAAATTTGTCAAAGAGTCCGACTGAGCCTTCGGGGTCGTAACCAGCTAACAGAGCGAGCCGAAGGGCATAGTTGTCTGCATCTCGTTCGTGTTGGCGACTGTAACCGAGTTCGTAAAGAGCGGCAGCAAGTCCAGCCAAATTTTGGACGAAAGCGCTTTGTCTGTTCAAGTTCAACAAATCAGCAAGCAAACCTATTCCCAATGAGAGGCGAAATTGCTTTAGAGAATGCCGACCAGCGACATGTCCCACCTCGTGAGCCAATACCGAAGCCAGTTCATCTTCTGTATCAGTTGTCTCAAGCATGCCGCGGAAGACGTAGATTCGTCCGTTGGGTAAGGCGACAGCGTTAACTTCTCCCACATTGAGAACTTTGAACTTGACAGGCATGTCTTTGCGGGGTGAAACTTCGGCAACTCGTTTCCCAACAGATTCCGTCAATTCTGTCAGGATGGGGTCATCAGTTCGTTCAAATCCCAATTCCCAGAAGGTCTGAGCAATTGCCCCGAGCAGTTTCTCAACTTCTCGGTCAAGGTCACATCCGGCTAACAATAACAGCAATGGCAGCAACAAAGTAACGGCAAATTTGTGAAGACTCATTTTTATCACCGCCCTTATCGGACATGACAGACGGCTCGGCTAAGAGCGACCATCTTTGTCAAGCCCCCGCAACCACGCCTGAACCGTGGTTGCAAAGTGCGGAAACACAACTTCCGGTTCTTCCAAATCAGGATGCCAACGCTTCTCCCATTCAAGGGTTAGAAAACCCTGATAACCAATTTGTCGCAATGCTTTGATGGCGTCTATAAGTGGTATCTCCCCTTGACCAACCAACACATAGCGAATTTTGCCGTCTTTGATCACGGAATCTTTCAAATGAGTTGCGACAATGCGTTTGCCGAGGTAATTGACAGATTGTTGTGGTGTTTCGCCTGCACGGACAGAATGGTGGACATCCCAAACGCAACCGACATTTTCGGCGGAAACTTTTGTCAAGATTGCAGCGACATCCGCAGCCTTGACAAGAGTATCGTGAGTTTCCAACGCCATCGTCACCTGTAACGGCTTGGCGAATTCTGCGAGCATTTGTAGCCGCTCGGCGACCAACTTAAAGTAGGTGTCTTTGTCCATCCCTTCAGGAATGTTGCCGCCGAAGACTCGGACGACAGGACAGTGCAATGCTGCTGCCAATTCGGCATAGGCTTTAGCCTCGTCAAGTTGTTTTTGCCATTCGTTTTCACGCACCCCAAGCCTTGCTGAAGCACCGAGCGCGACAACTTGCAAACCTGCGTCATGGAAGTGGCGGCGCGTTGCTTCCCGATTCTCTGGCGTAAGTGGGGGATGCTTGGGCAGAAACATTTCATCCTGCAAGCCTCTCAACTCTACTCCTTGATAGCCCCACACTACAGCGTTTTTAATAATTTCGTCCAGTGACCACTTTGGGCAACCAAGCGACGAAAACGCAATTTTCATACCTACCACCTCTCCTCTCGACAGTTTTTCCGTCAGTGACGACGAACTTTACCATTCGCATCACAGTCACCTTTCACACGCCTTGTTAAATATTGCCTCAAAATACTGGTAGTAAAGTCATGCAATCCTCGCACTGATCGTTCCCTTGACTTTTTCTCAGGGTGAGTTCGGCAAGAGGAAAGCAAACGCTCAGGCGGTGAGTAAATTGACAAGTGGAGGGGAGAGTTTAACGGAATAGTCAAGTGTGGTGAATCCTCAATCATTGCGTAAGAAGTTCGTTGATTACCAATCCATCCACTCAATCCTGACTTTATCTAGCATTACTCAAATATGCAATCCACATCCGAGTAGCATTCCCGTTTCGGTCACTGATCCAAAGGTGAATGTCTTTAATGTAGGCTATGAAACGACACTTAGGGCTCCACACCGGTCGCCTGCCACCCTTGGGCAAAAGGAGTGGTTTAGGATCGGGAAGGAAAGGGTCAAGAGCATAAATTCCATGGGAAAATTTTGGATTTTCACCCCATAACTCCAAAAGGATTTCTTGCCCTTTGAGATTCCAACTACTTGACGATTTACCATTTTTCGTTAAACCGAGGAGAGAAAGGCAGCAACAGAACAACAAGCCGAATGTGCTAAGACCTATGATTCTTTTATCACCTCACTCATTCTGCCAGGGATTGTGCGGTGGCAATCCTAAGGATCGGCGCATCTCATTGATCTCGCCCAAAGTATGCCGAGGAAGATCTAAAGGCATTCTGGCTGTTGTAATGATAGCGCCTGCAAGGGCTGGCATCAAGACCCTCGTGAAGCCGTCAAAATTAGGGCTGAGAACCGCTAAGTTATCTTGGTGACAGAAGGAGGGGCAACAATGCAATGGCTGCTGATGATGTCCTTTTGCTTTGGCGTTTGGATAAATTTCGCTGACAAAGGTGGTAGCATTACTGGCAGTCACCGAAGGGGCGATATGGCAGGTTGTCATGAAGATAAAACATCACGGCATTATCGGAATTTCTTCATGCACAATCTCCCCTATGTGGGCATCAACGAAAGTCTCTGCCGTTGCATATGCATCTTCGGCAACAAGATAACAAAATCCAAAGCCATAAGCCAGCCGAGCATATGTTGTCCCCAACTCAGGGGCAAGCATTAAAGAAACCCCTAACAAGATATTGTCTGGCGATAGTTTCGGCTTCTTTAGGGGTAATGAACGGCTCCAGCGGGAAGTCTATTTGACTTTAACTGGCACTAAACCCAATCAAGTCACCCCCCACCGCGCCGATCGTGATAGAACAACCAATTGCATAATTCACGAAAACCACTCCTTCAGGGAGTTGAGGGATTTGAAGTGGTGGTTCAAAATCAACGGATATCATCGGTTGGACTTCTTTCCATTGTCCATTTTCTACCTCAGGGTAAATCCCTGGAGTCACTTTATATTCTTGGACTCGGTCATTTTGCATTTCAGCAGGATTAGCTGGATTAAAAACAATGAGGGAACACCATGTATCCCATGATCTTCAAATTGAATTTGGTCAACAGGATAGCCGAGCCAATCGGCGATAATTTGACGGAGTTAGGCATCGGAAAGAGGTTGCTGTCCTATCAAAAACGGCAGTGATGCCAAAATCGGCAAGAGGACAGCAAACCTAAGCCATTTTTTGACCTTAATCTTCATGATAAGCACCTCCTTAAGGGTAAAGGTTGCTTGTCGGTATCACCCGAAGCACTCGATCATCTCTCCTACCCTTCGCAGGCGAAATGTAATAATTGCCAGGATTAATGTGACTGGTAGCACCACTTAAACAATCGTGGT
>FMJZ01056951.1_pt1 | contig 19523 bp, 17 predicted proteins | sample 1987881 | NCBI WGS metagenome assembly FMJZ01 (sample SAMEA4378227, study PRJEB15110) | soil metagenome | biome: soil; feature: Field; material: Soil | place: India | collected 2015-03-11 | depth 0 m
GGTTCTGATACAGGAGGGTCAATTCGCCAGCCAGCAGCTTTTTGTGGTTTAGTAGGACTCAAGCCAACTTATGGTTTAGTGTCACGCTATGGTTTGGTAGCATTTGCCTCTTCTCTTGATCAGATTGGCCCAATGGCTGGGAATGTTGCTGAATGTGCTTTATTGCTTCAAGTGATAGCTGGTCATGACTCTAAAGATTCAACTTCATTTCCCTATGTGGTGCCTGATTATTTAGCTTCCTTAAGAGAAATGCCTAAAAAGATAAAAGTTGGAGTTGTTAAAGAGCTTTCTGGTGAGGGGATAGAGAAAGGGGTTAAAGAAGTATTAAATCAGGCTTTAAACAAGTTAGCGAATACAGGGATAGTCATTGAAGAAGTTTCCTTGCCCTCCTTTGATTACGCATTATCAGCTTATTATCTTATTGCACCAGCTGAGGCCAGCTCGAATTTAGCGCGTTATGATGGCGTTCGTTATGGGTTTCGCGATTTTGAAGCAAAAGATATTTGGGAGATGTATGCTAAGACAAGGGCTAAAGGTTTTGGAGCGGAAGTAAAAAGAAGAATAATGCTGGGAACTTATGCTTTATCTGCTGGCTATTATGAAGCCTATTATGGCCAGGCTCAAAAAATTAGAACCTTAATCATTCAGGATTTTAACCGCGCTTTTGAGAAATACGATCTATTAGTGTCGCCGACTGCTCCATCAGTTCCATTTAAATTAGGCGAGAAAGTTGACGACCCTTTGCAAATGTATCTTTCAGATATTTGCACTATTCCGGTTAACTTAGCCGGTTTGCCGGCAATTTCTCTTCCAGCTGGTCTTTCCAGTGGCTTACCGGTGGGTTTTCAGATAATAGGTCCTTCTTTCAGTGAACCTTTGATTTTTCAACTTGCACTTCTAGCTGAAGAAACCTTTCTTTTTCAGTCAAGGCCTTCATTGTTAGATTGACAGGTTTGTGTCTATTGTAATTTGCTTTTAATTGCATCCCCTGGCACTCAACCACAAATTACAAAAAATTGCTGCGAATTAACACTAAAGAAAACTCGTTAATTAAACTTTACTTAAATATTACTGCGATTTTTTCACCAATGCTTTGTAAGCTTGGTGAATTTTTTGGTAAACAGAGCCAGGTCGCCCGTTGCCAATTTTTTTGCCTTCCACTTCAACTACTGGCATTACTTCTCTTAGTGTACTGGTGATAAAAATCTCTTCTGCTTCGAAAATCTCTTCCTTATTAACGGTTTTTTCTTGAATCTCAAATCCAAGAAAAGGAGCAATTTCCAGAATTATTTCTCGGGTTATTCCGGGGAGTAGACCAGCTTCAATTGGAGGGGTAATTATTTCTTTATTTTTAACCAAGAATATATTGGAGAAAATTGCTTCAGTGAGTTCATTGTTAAAATTAAGATAAAAACCTTCGTCTAATCCTTTCTCTTTAAGTTCGTTCAATGCCAATAAGCGATTGATAAAGCAAGTTGTTTTTAGCTGTGGCAAAATTGAGCTCTGATTGACCCTTTCTTCCAAAAAGGTAACTTTAAGGCCACTGCGGTAAAAGCTTAAAGGATAGCTTTTGAAAGGTTGAGTAAAGATAAAAACTGTTGGAGAAGTTGCCTCTTTTAAGCCAGGTGTACCATCGCTTATTCCTTGAGTAACAGTGATTCTCATTTTAGCGTCTTTTGAGTTGTTGATTTTTATCAGTTTTTCGCTGGCTTTTTTTAATTCTTTGATAGGAGGTAAAGTAATTTTTAAAATCCCGGCTGATTTTGCTAAGCGGTTGAGATGGCGACCTAAAGCAAAAGGGAAACCGTTGTAAACTCGAATGGTTTCAAAGAGACCATATCCGTAAAGGAAACCAAAGTCAAAAGGATTGACTGAAGCTTTTTGAGTTTTGACATACTCTCCATTTAAATAAACAAACATTATTCCTCCAATGCTTTAAAAAGTGCCTTGCCTTTATGTAAGGTTTCTTCATACTCTAATTCGGGCTGGGAGTCAGCCACAATTCCTCCGCCTACTTGAAAAAAAGCTTGGTTTTCCTTAACTACCAATGTTCTAATAACAATATTTAAATCCATTTGACCATTAAAAGAAAGGTAGCCTAAAGCTCCAGTGTAAGGCCCTCTCTTGGTTGGTTCGAGTTCTTCAATTATTTCCATTGCTCGCACTTTTGGGGCGCCAGTGATTGATCCGCCAGGGAAAGTTGCTTGTAAAAGGTCAAACTGGTCAAGTTCTTCTCTTAAGTTGGCTTTTATAATTGAGACTAAATGATGTACAGTAGCATAGTTTTCTACTTTAAAAAGCTTTTCTACTTTTACCGAGCCGGTTTTGGCGACTTTTCCGAGGTCATTGCGTTCGAGATCAACAATCATCAGGTTTTCGGCTTTTTCTTTTGAACTCGTAACAAGTTCATCAGCTAACTTTTGGTCTCTGATTCGGTTTTTGCTTCTTGGTCTGGTGCCTTTTATTGGCCGCGTTTCTACTAAGCCGTTAGGTTTCAAAAGAAGAAATCTTTCTGGTGAGGAAGAAATCAGAGAAAGTTCAGAAAAGTTCAGATAAGCAGCAAAAGGGGCAGGATTAATTTCTTGCAAGCGTGAAAAAATTTGAAATGGGTTGGAAATTAAATCAGTTTGAAAACGTTGAGAAAGATTTACCTGAAAAATGTCGCCAGCATAGATGTAATCAATAGCTTTTTTGACCGCCTCAAGATATTTCTTCTTGGTGAAGTTCGATTTAAAATATTTACCAGCCTTTACTTCAATTTTTTTTGAAGGTAAATGAGGTGATCTATTTTTTAAAGTTTTGATTATTTCTTCCAAACTTAGGCTAGATTTTTCAGTGACGACAAGAAAAGTTTTTTCGTTGAAGTGGTCAGTGATGATTGACCAGCCGTAGAATCCCAAATAAAGAAGCGGCGCTTTTAGGTCATTCACCGCTAGAGATGGCAGTTCTTCAATGTAGTCTTTAAGATCGTAAGAAAAATATCCAATAGCACCCCCAATAAAAGGGAGCTCAGAGTTTTCATTTCCCTTTGGAGTTGAGGCTAACCAGATATTTTTTAAGATTTTTAAGGGATTTCCGCTTAAAAGTTTTTTTTCTTTACTTGTTTTGACTGTAACTTTGTCAGCTTCCGCTTTAAAGATGAGATAGGGTTCAGCACTTAGAATCGAGTAGCGCCCAATTTCTGGATGAAAATAGCTACTTTCGAGCAGAACAGGATGTGAAAGGTGAGAAAACCGAGGGAAAATATTTCTTAAGGGAGAAAGCTTCTCCTTTGGTATGATTTGGTTCAGATTTATAACTTCCACAGGTTAAATGTTAGCTGAAATCAAAAAAGGAAAAAATAGTTGCCGTTGGTCTTTAGCTTTGCTATGATATGGCATCTCGAGGAGGTAAGATGCCAAATATTAAGTCAAAAGCGAAAAGGATGAGACAAGCTGAAAAAAGGCGATTAAGGAATAAGGCAGTCAAGACTAGAGTTAAAAGTGTGATCAAAGAGTTTCAGGAAGCTTTTGAGGCTGGGAAAAGAGAGGAAGTTGCAAGCTGCCTTCCCCTTGTTTATAAAACTTTAGACAAAGCGGCATCCAAAGGAGTAATCCATAAACGGAGGGCGGCAGCTTTCAAATCAAAAATGGCAAGAAAGCTCAACCAGCTTTCGCTCGAGTCTTCGAAAGCTGAAAAATCTTCTCCAAAAAAATAACCGGCACTACTGAAGGCCCCATTTTTCCTGTCTTAATGAGATAATCGAGCCTTAAACCTTCAAAGAGTGCTTTCTCCAATTCTTGAAAAGAAAAGTTGCTTGATTCGTTTATTAAGTGGCGAATGTAGAATGGATTCAAGTTGAGTTTTTTTGCAATTATTTGGTAATTATTGACTCCTTCAACTGCAAAAGCTTTGACTTTCAACCATAGTCGTAATCGACTTAGAATTCGTGAGAGAAAAGCGGGAACTTCTGAAGGGTGAAAAACTGTTTTGGATAAAACTCTCAATACTTGTTGCTTATCTTTTTTGGCCAAGGCTTTAAAAAGCTTAAAATTTAGGTCTTCAGTGCCTTCACTAAGTAAAAGTTTTAACTCTTGACTGCTTATCTTATTTTGGTTAGCAAAATAAAGAGCGATTTTTTTAATTTCTTGTTTAATTAAGCTGAAGTTGCTGCCGTATAAATTAATCAGGGCTTGGGAGAGCTTGTCGGAAACTTGCTTTCCTTGTTTGCCAAACTCAGCTTGAATTTTTTTTCTCAACAAGTTTTCATTAAAAACTATTTTTTTTACTTCTTTAAATCCTTTTAAAAATTCTGGTTTTAATAAAGGATGCTGAGACTTTAGCTCTTCGGCTAAAATTATCAGGTGTTTTTCTTTTGATTGCTGATATATCTGGATTAAATTTTCTATTTCTTTTTTATTCAGTTTTTCACCCTGAAAAAGCAGGATCACCTCTCGGTTTTCAAAAAAGGGTATAACTGGTTGGGAAAGAAAGTTATCAATTTTTTCTTCTTCCAGATTAATCTTTCGAATTTCAAATTGGCCAGGATTTTTCTTCTCAAATTTTTCGATTATTTCTTCAGCTTCAAAGTTAGCTAAATCTAAATCACCGTAAAAAAGGTAGATCACTCTAACTCCAGATAACCTTTTTCGATTGCTCTGCTTACTGCTTGAGCTCGGTTTGCGACTCTCAATTTTTGGTAAATTGAGCGAAGATGAGTTTTAATTGTACTTTCGGAAAGAAAAAGCCTTCTAGAGGCTTCCTTAACTGTCAGCCCATCTTTCATCAGTTTAAGAATTTCTCTATCTCGAGGAGTGAGCATTTCCTTTTCTGCTTCAGCCATAGCTTTTTCAAGTAAAGGGGAAATAAAAAACCCCTCTTTTTCAGCGGATTTAAGAGCTTTTATTATATCTTCAGTGGGTTCGTCTTTTAAAACGCAACCATCAAAGTAAGTTTTAACTTCAGGAGCCAGACTAACATCTCTAAGAAAACCGCTAAATAAGATAATTTTAATTACTGGCCACCTTTTCTTTATTTTTTTTCCGAGCTCTAATCCACTTTGACAGCCAAGTCTAAAGTCAATTATTATGAAGCGAGGAGGATTTTTTTCAATGAACTTGAGGGCTTTATCAGGCGAAGAAAAACTTCCAATTACTTGGTAGCCGTTAGATTCAAGAATCTCTTTAACTCCTATGCGGGAAACTTCGTGATCATCAATGATGACTACTTTCATCTTTTTTTCAAAGCCCAAGGAAGATCGATTTTGATTTCACAACCCTGACTCGGCTTGCTTTTTACGCTTAAGGTTGCTTTTATTTCTCGGGCTCTTTCTTTAAGGTTTTTTAACCCTCTAGCCTCAGCTTTTTTCTTGGTTTCACGCACGTTGAATCCCACTCCATCATCCTTGATTTTTATATAAAAATGTTTCTTGTTTTTATGATAACCCATTGTTACAACAATTTGCTTGGCTTGAGCGTGTTTAAAGATATTATGATAAGACTCCTGAATCATTCGGAATAGATGCCTTTGAACTAAAGATGATAGTTTGGGAGGCTGGCGGTCAATCTTAAGTTTAACTTCAATGCCAGTATTTTTCTCAAAGCTAGCTGTGTACTTTTTTACTAAATTGAAAAGGTCTTCTTGCCATTTAAGGCTTTCCCAATCAATAACAGCTAAACGAAGGTTTTTTAAGCTTCTCTTAACTATCTCTTTAGCTAACTCAACTTTTTTTTCTAAATCAGCTCTTTTTTTGGTATCCAAAGAGCTGAGAAGGCAATTTAAGCCATAAAGTTCTTGGACTACTGAATCGTGTAACTCAATGGACATTTTGTTTCTCTCTTCAGCAATGGTAGTTTTTTTAATTTTTTCATAGGATAAAGCGTGAAAAAAAGCCAGAGAAATTTGTTCAGCCAAAGTTTTTAAAAGTTCGCACTGTTCAGGAGAGAAGGTTTTGTTTTCTGGGGCTTCCACTAACAAAGCTCCTTGTACTTCGTTTTCGAAAATTAAAGGAAGAAAAGCAAAAGCTGAACGCGCAGGATAGCCTATTAATTCTTGAACTTCAGCAGCGAGAGGGTGCAGAGAAGTAACAACAACCATTTCTTTTTTTTGCAGAGCTAATCCAAGAGCGGTTTGATTTCCGATTTCGATTAAAGGGATTTTTTTATTAAACTTTTTGAACCTTCCTGATTGAGACCAGTGAAAAATGCTTTCTCCTTCAACTAAGCCCAGAGCAGCTTTAGGAAATCCCAGGTTTTCTAAGAAAGATAAAGTAATGCCTACTATTTCTTCTACCTCAGTTTGAGCTAAGATGCTCCGGGTGATTTTTTGAATAGTTGTAATCTGGGCTAGAGTCTGACGCGTTTTTTCAAAAGCTTTTTTAACTTGATTTTCTTCCCTTTTTAGGGCTTCTCGCTGACTATCTGTTTGGTCGAGTACTTTTGAAAGAATAGTGATTATAAAAATTACGCCAAAAAAGTCAAAAAAATGAGCAACGAAAATATCTAACTGTTCAAGCTTGTTAATGGTAGCGGGGGTAAAACCATTTACAACTAATGAAAGATAATAAAGGACTGACCAGAGCGAAAAGATGAGGGAGGAAACTTTCCAGCTGGAGTAGCGGGCAAAGATTATCAAAACCGAAAGAGTGTAGACAAAAAAAGGACTCCCCCAGCCTTTAGTTAAGGCAAGTAGGCCTGCGCTGAAAAAAAGGTCAGCTAGCCAGAAGAGATAAGCTCGGTGAAAAACTTTAGCCAGATATTTAATTTTTATAAGTAATATTAAGTTATAGATAAGTGTGGTGTACCAAAGTAGATCAAAAAGTGGAATTCGATCAAAAGGGGATATTGCTAAACTCATTATCAAGTAAGCTAAAATCAGTGAGAAGAAACGAAATATGAGTATAGCTAAAAGAAATTTTCGGTTAGTCTCCGGGAAATTGTGAGCTGACCGTAAGGCGCTTTCCTTCTTTTTTAATTCTAATCCAGCCGTTTTCATCGGTTCGATAAACTCTGACCCTTTTCCTTCTCAATAGGGAGATAACTTCTTTTTTAGGATGACCGTATTGGTTGTTTTTTTTCAAGCAAATTATACCAATTTTTGGTTTAACTTTATTTAGAAATTCGGGTAAAAGAAAGCTACCGTGGTGAGGAAGTTTTAAAACCGTTGCTAGCTTTAATTTTTTGGTCAGCCAGGTTTGGCTTTTTTTCTCGGCATCGCCTGGAAATAAAAAAGAAAACTTGCCAGTTTTAAAAACTGCTGTTAGAGGAGAGTCATTGAGGTCGCCGTCAAGATAAAATGGTATTAATTCAATAGTTCCGTCGGTAAGTTGAAAGGCAGTAATGTTTTTTGTAAGGTGAATTTTTACTTTGGCTTGCCGGTATTTCGAAATCAATTTCTGGAATTCTTCAGATTGAGGATAAGGTTGAGAGTATAATTCCCCAATTTTTAATTTATCAGGCAAGCTGTAAAGACTGCCGATATGGTCGTAGTGCGGATGAGAAAGAATGACAGCATCAATTTTCTGAATGGGCAAGGAGTGCAAACTTTTAAATAGTAGAGAGCTTGAGGGTCCTCCGTCGATTAATAAATTTTGCCCTCGTGGTAGCTGGATAAGGCAGGCATCTCCCTGCCCAACATTTAAGAAAGTAACAGTTGGCGGATGAAAATAAGTACATAAGGAGTAATGCCAGAGCACAAAAGAGAAAATTAGTAGATAATAAGTTAAAAAGCTAAAAAGATTAATTTTTAATTTTTGTTTTAATATGATTTTAGAGGAAAAGACTGAAAGAAGGGAGAAAAAGGTTAAAATTGTCATAACCGGACTCAGCGGAGGAAATAAAGATAAAGTTTTAACAGTTAAAATTATTATTCTGGCAGCAAGAAAGAGTAAAGGCATAAGTGGTAGGGTTAAAAATGAGGCAAGAAGGCTTAAAGCAAATGCAAAGAAAGCAAACGAGATAACCAAGCTAAAAAGAGGAATAATTAAAAGGTTGGACAGAATAGAAATTAAGGGAAAGTTTCCAAAAACATATAGCACCAGAGGTAGGGTGCCTAGTTGAGCAGAGAGAGTTATGTTAATAAGACTTTTTAAGCTTTCAGGATAAATCGAGACAAATTGGTCGAGTAGAGGTTTGAAAAATCCGATGCCAGCTACAGCCAGAGCTGAAAGTTGGAAGCTTAAGTTATGGAGCAAAAAAGGGTTAAAAAAAAGCATTATAAAACAAGCAAGTGAAAGGTTATTAATTATTTGTTGAGTTCGTCCAATTTCTAAGGTGATAAAACTTATTAAGAGCATAAGCGAAGCTCTTAGGACTGAAGGTGTTAAGCCGGCTAAAGAGGCGTAGAAAAAAAGAAAAGAAAAGCAAAGGCAATAGCGGGGGAAGCGGGGGAGAAAAGAAAAAAAATAAAAAATGAAAAGAAACAAAAATCCAACATGTAGACCGGAAATGGCAAGCAAGTGAGCAACTCCAGCTTTTTGAAAGAACCCATAAAGGCTTGAGTCAATCTCTATCCGACCAAAAAGAGAAGAGGTTATAAAATTAGCTTCTTCTGGAGGCAAATTTTTTTTAAAAAAGAGGCGTGCTCGATTTCTAATCTTTATTAGAATGCGCTGGCAATAGGAATCAGTTTTTTTGATAATTACTGGTTTCGAGAGAATGTAATAGGTATTGTCAGTTTTTGTTAACTTGCCTTTTAAGATTACTTTTCCCCCTTGACAAAGATGATAGGTGTTAAAGCTCCTTAAATATGCTTTTCCTTCTACCAGATAGCGCCGGTTTTTAAAAAATAAGTGTTTCAAGAATATAAAACAATGTTTACCACTTCTTTCAATTTCACCTTCAACTTCGACTATTTTACCTTCAAATTTTTTCAGCGAGTAATAACCTGATGCCCGAATCCAACCAAAAATTAAAAAAGCCAGAATGGCAAAGAAGACTGGTCGGAATTTTGGTTTAATCAAAAGAAGAAAAAATAGCAAGAGGAAGTTTAAAACAAAGAAAAATTTTGTTTGATTTTGAGTTTTTAAAAATATTCCCAGAGAAAAACTTAAGAAAAACCAGAAAAGTGGAGTAGGTCGGTTCATTCCACGGTGACCAGGTCTTTTATTTGAAAGAATTTTTTCTTTCCAATCCCTTCAATGTTTCTTAACTCATCTACTTTTTGAAAGCCTTCGTTCTTTTCCCGGTATTCTATGATTCTTTGAGCCAGGGTTTCTCCTATACCTGGCAGAGACTCCAGTTCTTCCTGGCTGGCAGTGTTTAAATTTATAAGTTTGCTTTCTTCGTAATTGTTTGAGGAATGGTTTGAAGGAGAATTTTGAGGAGGGATGATGATTTTTTCGCCGTCACGAAGTTTGCGGGCCAGGTTAATTGCATCAAGATTAGCTTCCTTTTTTGCCCCTCCAGCTGCTTTTATAGCATCAATTACTCTTCTGCCGGGCGGAAAATAATAAACTCCTGGCTTTTCAACTTCACCCCCAACATGGATGGCAATTTTGACCTCTACATCAGTGCTTTTTCTTAGTTTTGGTTTTTCGTTGGTTTGAGCTAACTTGAGTGGTTTAGGAAGGGAGAGATAATAATAAAAACCAAGCCCGCTGAGAAAAAAGAGAAGTAGAACTACTAAACCAATTTGTTGCCTGGTTGTCAGAAATAACCCGTTTTCTTCGCAAAATTTATCCCATTTCTCTTTTAGGAAATCAAGCCACGCTTTCAAGGCACCCCTCCAGATGTTTAAAAAACTATCTCAATCTCACACCAAAATCAACCCTTTTTTAGAAAAAGTCCAAAAAATTAACAAGGTTTTGCCTGATTAAGGAAGTTTAGACAAACATTGAATTATTGAGGGAACCTGAGTGTTGAATTGGTTCTTTTTCTATCCTATAATCAAGCTGAAGTTTTGCAAGATCGGGGCGTGGCGCAGGTGGCTAGCGCACCAGCATGGGGGGCTGGAGGTCGCCCGTTCAAATCGGGTCGCCCCGACCATTCTGAATTAACTGCGTGTTTTTTGCTATTCACTAAATTTGCTTTATACTTTTGTAATTGCTCTATTTGTTTTTAGCTGATGATTGGGGTTTCAAGTTGAAAAGAACTTTATTTTTTTGTATTGAATGGAGTTTAGAAGCTCTTTTTATCAGCAAGGAAGATATTTTTAGCTTACCTTAAACCTTCTTTTGGGGTAAAATTATTGCATGCTGGAAAACAAAAAGGAGAAGGAGAAAATTTTTAACTTACCCAATTTAATTACCTTAATACGGTTGTTGATGATCCCTGCTTTTCTTTACTTTTTCTTTTACTGGCCGGATTTTCCTGTTTGGTCTCTTCTTTTGTTGGCTTTTTTTACTGATTTTCTCGATGGTCAGATAGCCAGAAGATTGAGTAAGGTAACCTATTTTGGAGTTGTTTTTGATCCTTTAGTTGACCGTCTATTTATTTTTTCAGTTCTGGTTGCTTATTATTTTCAGGGCTATCTTCCTCTAATTTTTGTTTTACCAGTTTTGCTTCGCGACTTTTTGATTGTAGTTGGTTACCTCTTTTTAAAAGCTCGGAAAGTTTCCTTAAGCGTTTCGTTGCTTGGCAAAATTGCAACTTTTTTGATTTTTAGCAGTTTAGTTATAGCAGTTTTTCCTGGAGCGGAAAGGTTAGGGCATTATATTTATGTTTTAGGTGCTTTAGTCTATTTGTACTCTGGTTTTGATTACTTTATAGCTGCCCGTACCGTTTGGAAAAGAGAAAGCGTTCCTAAGACGACAAAATTTTTTGAAGTTAAAGAGGTGAAGTAAATGGCTGTAAAAGCTGTGGTGATGGCTGGAGGCGAAGGAACGAGACTTCGTCCTCTAACCAGTAATTTACCGAAACCACTTGTTAACGTGGCTAACCGGCCAGTTATGGAGTATATTTTGCTTTTATTAAAAAGACATGGTATAGACGAAGTTGTTGTAACCGTTCACTTTTTACCTCAGCTGATTCGCCACTACTTTTCTTCTGGTAAGGATTTTGGGATGACAATAAAATATGTAACTGAAGAGGAGCCTCTGGGGACAGCTGGCGGGGTTAAAAATGCCGGGAGTTATCTCGATGATACTTTTATCGTTATCAGTGGTGATGCTTTAACTGATTTTGATTTAACTTCCCTTATAGAGTTTCACAAGAAGAAAAAGTCTTTAGTAACTATTGCTTTAAAGGAAGTTGAGAATCCACTGGAATTTGGAATTGTGATAACAGCCAAAGATGGCAAGATAGAAAAGTTTTTAGAAAAACCTGGCTGGGGCGGGGTTTTTAGCAATACTGTCAATACCGGAATTTATGTTATAGAACCCGAGGTGCTTGGTTATATTCCTACTGATAGACCTTTTGATTTTAGCAAGGATTTATTTCCAATGCTTTTGGAGGAGAAAAAGCCTCTTTATGGTTATGTGGCTGATGGTTACTGGTGCGACATTGGTGACCTTGAGCAGTACCGTAAAGCAAACTTTGATCTTTTATTAGGTAGAGTTAAGTTTGAACCGGCTGGGATCAAAATGGCTAATCATGTTTGGGTAGGTGAAGGAGTCTCAATTGATCCTAAGGCAAAAATTGACGGTCCTTCTTTAATTGGTCCTCATGTAAAAATTGAAAAGGGAGTCAGCATTGGAGAACTTTCAATCATTGGACATAATGCAGTTTTGAAAGAAGGAGCTCATATTCATCGGGCAATAATAGCTGACAATGTTTTTGTGGGAACCAATGCTGTTTTACATAACTGTATTGTTGGTCGAAATAGTGAGATTCGGAAGGGAGCTCGAGTTGAAGAAAGGGCAGTGATTGGGGATGAATGTATAGTGGGAGCTGATACTTTCATTGGCCATGATGTTAAAATTTACCCCTTTAAGACTGTTGAAGCAGGGGCTATTGTTAATCGAAGCATTGTTTGGGAAACTCGAGGCGTAAGAACTCTTTTTGGGCCTCAAGGTGCTCAGGGTTTGATAAATGTTGACATAACTCCTGATTTTGCCCTTCGCCTAGCAATGGCTTATGGTTCGCTTTTGCCAGTCGGCTCAACAGTGGTTTGTGGTCGCGATGCCAGCTGGGCAGCTCGGATGATAAATCGGGCTATAATTGCCGGATTAACTGGGGTTGGGATTAATGTTAAAGATTTGAGGGTTTGCTCAGCGCCGATTGCTCGCTTCGCTGTACTTAACTCAGCTAGTCAGGGAGGAATTCATATTCGAATTTCTCCTTTTGATAGTCAGTCTCTTCAAATTCAATTCTTTGACGAAAAAGGGATTGATATTGAAGAAGAATTTCAGCGAAAAATCGAAAGATATTTTTTTCGCGAAGATTTTCGTCGAGCATTTTATAGCGAAATTGGCAAAATCGAGTATCAGGCTCGAATGATGGAGTATTATTCCTCAGCTCTTTGTAAAGCTTTTCCTTTATGCGAGGCAAAAAAACTGTTTAAAAAGATTGTTATTGATCATTCATTTGGCACTTCTGCTTTAGTTTTTCCCTTTATTTTGGGAAAGATTGGCTGTGATGCAATTTCTTTGAATGCTTATACTGACGAAAATCGAACTACTCTGTCCTTTGATGAATTCGAAACAGCTCTTAACAATCTTTCGGAGACGGTTAAAGTCTTCCAGGCTGACTTTGGCGTTTTGATTGATAGCGCTGGCGAGAAAATATATCTGGTCGATAACGAGGGCAATCGAGTGAATCCTGATGTTTTGCTTCTTCTTTTCATTAAGCTGGTTTCATCTTTAGAGAAGAGGAAAGGGAAAATTGCCTTACCTGTCAGCGTTTCTTATTTAGCAGAAGAAATAGCAGCAGAATATAACCGAAAGGTCTTAAGAGTAAAAATGAGTCCAGCTGAGTGGATGAGAGCAGCTACGCGCCCTGATGTAATTTTTGCTGGCGCTCAGGGAGGAGGCTTTATTTTTCCCCGATTTATTCCAGCTTACGATGGGGTGATGTCAACCTTAAAACTTCTTGAATATCTTTCAGCTGTTAAAGAACCACTTTCAGAGATTCTCGAGCACGTACCTCATCCATTTCTTGTTCAGAAAGTTGTTTATTGTTCTTGGGAAAAGAAAGGGGAAGCAATTAGAGTTTTGGTTGAAAGATATAGGGAGGCAGAAAAAGACCTTTTAGACGGGGTAAAAATTTATCACGGGAGCAAGAAAAAATGGACACTGGTGCTTCCTGACCCTGTTGATCCAGTATTAAGAATTTACACTGAGGGCAAAGACAATCGAGAAGCCCTTGCTTTAGCGGAAGACATGATTGAAGAGGTTAAAGAAATCATTGAGGAGTAAAGTGATTAAATTTGGAACTGATGGTTGGCGAGGGATTATAGCTGAGGATTTCAGCTTTTATAATTTGCAAAGAGTAGCAACGGGAATTGCTCTTTACTTAAAAGAAGAAAACTTAAAAGAGCCAGTTTTTATCGGCTACGACACCCGATTTCTTTCGGAAAAATTTGCTCGTAAGGTGGCTGAAGTTTTTGCTTCCTATGGAATTAAAGCCCTTTATGGCGACAGGTTTTATCCTACTCCCGTAACTGCTTTTGCTGCTCGCTTTTTTAACCTGTCGGGAGCGGTTATGATAACTGCTAGTCATAATCCCAGTTTTTATAGTGGACTAAAGTTTATCCCATCTTATGGTGGCCCGGCGAGTCCAGAGATAACTTCAAAAATTGAAAACTTGATACCAGAAGAGGTTGAGGAAAGAAATTTCAGCGGACAACTAATAGAAGAATTTAATCCCTTTCCAGCATATTTACAGCAGATTAAGAAAGTCATTGACTTTGAGTTAATTGCTAAAAGCAATTTAAAAGTTTTATTTAACCCTAACTATGGAGCTGCCATCGGATTATTTGAAAAAATTTTTTCTGCCTCTCGACTGTCTTTTTTGATTATTAATAACTGTCGAGACCCTTATTTTGGCGGCGGCTCACCTGACCCCAATGCCGAGAATTTGAAGTTGCTTTTAAAGAATGTTAATGAAGAAAAAGCGCTAGCTGGTTTTTCACTTGACGGCGACGCTGACCGTTTCGGAGTGGCGGAGTCTCCTTCTTCCATTTTCTCAACCAACGAGTTACTTTCAATTCTTGCTTATTATCTACTCGAGATAAAAGGCTGGCGGGGCAATATTGTTCGCACGGTTGCTACTACTCACTTACTTGACCGTATTGCTGAACAATATGGTGTGAAGTTGGTGGAAACGCCCGTTGGATTTAAATACATTGCTGAAGTTATGATGAAGCAAGGTTTGCTTTTAGGTGGAGAGGAAAGCGGGGGAGTGACAATTCAGGGTCACATTCCGGAAAAGGATGGCATTCTGGCAGTTTTGCTTTGTCTTGAGATACTGGCCGAAGGGAGAAGCTTTGCTCAAGTCAAGGAAGATTTAGTAGAAAAATTTGGACCTTACTTAAGCTGTCGCCTTGACTTTTCGATTGAAGAAAAAGAAAAAGAAAGACTTAAAAAGCTAATCGAAAAGCCAGCTGAAAAACTAAAAGAAAGAGAGCTCAAGAGAATAGAAACAGAAAAGATAAACCAGATTGATGGATTAAAAGTAGTTTTAGTTGACGGTTCCTGGTTTTTGTTAAGACTCTCGGGAACTGAGCCAGTGGCTCGGGTTTATCTTGAAGCCAGAAACGAAGAGAGACTGGAAAATCTAAAGAGCCAGGTTTTAAACTTATTAGAATTGAAAGGTAAAAGAAGTTGAAAAAAATTACTTGGCTCATTTTAATTTCTTTCGTTCTTGGTTATTTGATTACCTATGCTATTCAAGCTCGTTCAGCTTATTTGGAGCCTTTGCCGGCTGGGCGTAAAAAAGAGCTGATTAAGAATGTTTATCGTTTAGAAGAGGAAAGAAAACATTTGAAAAGAGAAATTGCTACCTTAGAGAAAAATTTAAAGAAGATAGAAGAAAGTGCTCTAAAGAATCAAGGTTTATTGGACAAGTATAAATCTGAACTAAAGAAGTCTCAAGTTTATTTGGGTTTGCTGGCAGCTCGGGGGCCGGGGGTTGAGATAGTGTTGAGTGATAGCATAAGTATCCCGGCTGGTGCTGACCCAAACAACTACTTAATTCACGACTATGATTTGAGGGTTATTGTCAACGCTTTACTTAAAGGTGGAGCAGAGGGAATAGCGATTAATAATCAAAGGCTAATTTTTAACAGCACCATTAGATGTGTGGGAGCAACGATTATGGTCAATTCTGTTCGCCTTGTTCCTCCTTATAATATTAAAGCTATTGGATCTCCCTCGAGGCTTTTGAAAGCATTAGAAGAAGACGAAGAGTCAACAGTTTTTTTAAAAGAATATGTGCCTACCTTTGGGCTGCAAATTCGCTTAAAAGAGCTGAAGGAAGTTTATTTGCCATCATACAATGGGCCATTGGGGGTTGAGCGTTGAAAAGATTTCTTATAGTTATCTGGTTGGTCTTGCTTGCCTTTTTATTTGGGGTTGGCTTAGCTTTTTATCTGAAGTTTCCTATAGCACCAGTCTATCCCTATGCTAAATATTTAGGGGTAGCCATATTAGCTTCTATGGATACTCTTTTTGGTGGTTTGAGAGCCTGGCTTGAGGACAAGTTTAAAGTCAACATTTTTTTCACTGGCTTTATTTTTAACTCTTTTTTTGCTGCCTTTTTAACCTACCTTGGCGATCAGCTTGGTATTGACCTTTACTGGGCTGCAGTGGTTGCTTTTGGAGTAAGAATTTTTCAGAACCTTTCGGCTATTCGACATATAATGCTGGAAGAAAGTAAAGAATGAAAAAAGAAAAACTTAAGCTTTTTAGACCGAGTTTACTTTCGGTTCTTATATTATTTCTAATTTTAGGCTTTCTTTTTGGGACTCAGATCAGGCTGCACCAGAGGGCTAAACCGTTAGAGGAGATGTCTGATTATGATCTCGGACAGCTTACCTATCAGATCTCTGTAGAAAATGATGTCTTGCGCCGTAAACTTTATGAGCTTGAGATTCGTCTTCTTGATTACGAACAGAAAGAAACTTCTCAGAAAGAAATTCTCAAACAAGCTCTTGATGACCTTGAGCGAGTTTCAGTTCTCTCAGGTTTAAAAGAAATTTCAGGCGAGGGTGTTGAAGTTGTAATTGAAGATGATGCAGGTGTTTTAAAAACTTTGGACTTGCTTGATTTGATAAACGAAATAAAGGCAGCTGGAGCAGAGGCGATAGCTATCAATGGAGTCAGACTTAGTTTGCGGGATTATTTAAATCTTAAAAACTCAGTTTTGTTAATCAGTGGGAGGAAATTTAAATTTCCGATTTATATTAGAGCAGTTGGTGACCCTCAAAGTTTGAAGGGAGCACTAATATTACCAGGGGGAGTCGTTCAAACTCTTTCTGCTTTAGAAGGAGTCAGGTTGACCATAACTAAAAAGAAAAATCTAACTTTGCCAAAAGCAAGTTTAATGGAGTATAATTACGCCCGTTTTGATTAAAGGAATTAGCATTTAGAGCTGATGAAAAAGCAGAAAATAACCCAAATTTTTTTAATCATACTTATTGCCTTTATTTTGGTTTCAGCCTTAGATTTTTTGGTTTTTGCTAACCGTATTCATTATGGAGTGAGGACTGCTGGCTTAAACCTTTCTTTTCTTTCAAAAAACGAAGCGGCAAGGGAAGCAAACCTTTATTATCAGGAACTTTTCCAAAAACCGGTTTCAGTGCAGGCTAAAGGGGAGAAAATTGATGTTTACGCTGAAGAAATTGGTTTAAAGGTTGATAATCAGGAGTTAGCTAAAAAAGCTTTTAGATTGGGAAGAAGCCAGGGCTTTTTTTCAAATTTATTAACCCGTTTTCGACTTTATTTTAAAAATGAAAATTTAAAGCCCAAGTTAAAATACAATCGAAATGAACTTGGAAGAATCCTGGAAAATTTTAACAACAAGGTTCGCATTCCGCCTGAAGATGCTAAAATTGTTGTCAAGTCTTCTGAAGAAATCTATCTGGTTCCTGGCAAAAATGGAAAAAGCATTAATTTTGTTGAGGCGGAAAAACTAATCATTGAGGCTTTTACTCGAGAAGAAGGCAAGTTGGTTAAGTTAAATTTGGAAGCTGAGGAGCCAGAAGTAACAACTGAAGAAGCTAAAAAATTATTGCCCGAAGTAAAAAAACTTTTATCAAAACCTATTCTTCTTAATTATCGAAATGAGAGCTGGATTTTGAAACCTGAAGATTTGGCTCCCATGATTTCTTTTCAAGAGTCACCCACTTTTCAGTTAAATTTAAAATTGAATAAACTTAAATTATATCTAAAGTCATTGGTGAAAAAGTATGAAGTGAAGCCGATAAACGCTAGTTTCAAAGTTTATGGGAACTCAGTGGAGATTGTTCCATCTCAAGAAGGGAAAGAAATCGATGCTGAAGCTGCTCGTAGGGATATTTTAAGTTTTGCGACTTCTGATAAGGAAAGGATTGTGGAACTAAAGCTAAAAGCTGTTGAACCTGAAATAACTACAGCTGAAGCCAAAGCGATGGGAATTAAAGAAAGAATTTCCTACTTTACCACTTATTTTGACCCTTCCCAATCAGCAAGGGTAAATAATATCAGGCTTTTAGCCAAAAGTCTTGATGGAGCTTTAATTGCTCCTGGCAAAGCATTTTCTGTTAATCAATGGATTGGGCCAAGAACAGCCGAGAAAGGCTACAAGGAAGCTCCTACCATTGTTAACGGCAAACTTGTTCCTTCTTTAGGTGGAGGTGTTTGTCAAGTAGCCACTACCCTTTTTAATGCGGTTTTTTTCGCCGGCCTTCCGGTTATTGAGCGGCACAACCATAGCTTTTATATTTCGAAATACCCAAAAGGGCGTGATGCAACCCTTTCTTACGGAAGTCTGGATTTAAGGTTCAAAAATGATACGGCTAACTATATTTTGATTAAATGTTTTGTCGGTTCAGGAAGTTTGACCATTGCTTTATATGGGTACTCAACTGGAATTAAAGTGAAGTATGAAACCTCTCCCTTCACTAACATCAGGCCTTTTAAGACTGAGATCATCAAAGACCCGAACTTGCTCGAGGGAAAGGAAGAAATTGAGGAACGCGGCGTTAATGGTGGCACGGTAGTGGTTAAGCGGAAAGTATATCGAAACGGGGTTTTAATTAGGGAAGACAAGTTTATTAGCTATTATCGAGCCAAACCTGAGATAAAAAGAGTGGGGACCAAGCCCATTAAAACTTTAACTCCTACCGTCTCTTTGCCTTAACTTTTTTAGTCTCGAGTTTTGTCGTTCTTTTACTTTCGGAGCTACTGTTTTTCTGGCTGGAAAGCCTGTATGCCCAGAAAGAAAAAATCAGCATGAAAAACAAAAAAATAAAAGTTGCTATTTGTTGCCAGTTCAACTTTTGCCTCCTTTGTTTTTAAATTTTATTACTAAAGCTTCTTCACAACAATCCGGGAAGTGCAAGCAGCTGCAGCAGTCACGCCAAATTTTCTGAGGTAGTTTTTTTTTATCTATTGGCTTAAAATTGTTTTTTTTGAAAAAGTCAGGCTGGTATGTGAGAGTAAATACCTTTTCTATACCTAGTTCCTGAGCTTCCTTTAAAGCCTCTTCGAGAAGCATTTTCCCAATTCCTTTTCTTTGATATTCTGGCAGGATAGCTAAAGAACGTATTTCAGCTAAATCTTCCCAGTAAGGGTGCAGAGAGCAGCAACCGACGATTTTTTCATTTATTTGGGCAATCCAGAAGTCTCTAATGTTTTCATAGATTTCGCTTAAAGGTCTAGGGAGAAGTAGATTTTTTTTAACGAAATAATAGATAATTTCGAAAATTACTCTAGCTTCTTTGATTTGAGCCTTTCTTATGTTAACCTGTTTTATCTTTTTCATTCTGGTATTAAAATATTAGTTTAAACTAAAAAAAGTCGCAAACTGGAGGGTTTTTGGACGAAAAAAAAGAAAGTGAAAACATAGCAATTAAAAAAAGCTATAGCTGGCACCTTTTTGATTTATCAATGGTTATCATCGAAAACTTACTGGCAATCCGTGTAGTTCTTAAATTTTTAGGAGTTTCACCTTTGAATCCATTAGTAGGTTCTTTTTACCTTTTAACCGATGTTTTTGCTCAGCCAGGGTTGAAAGTTTTTCCTAATTTAACTTTAAATTCTGAGCAATCAATTTTTGAGGGCTCGACCATACTTCTTTTCTTTCTTATTTATTTCTTACATCAGCTAGCTCAGCGTCGGAAAAACTATAAGAAGGAGGTGGTTTCCGGTGCCTGAACGAGCCTTGTTGGTGATTGATATGTTAAATGACTTTGTTAAAGAAGGTGGAACATTGGTAGTTCCAGGAGCTAAGGAGAAACTTAGCCTTTTTCAAAAAAGGATTGAAAAGGCTAGAAAAGAAAAAGAATTGGTAGTTTATGTGTGCGATTCTCATCGCTCCGATGATCCCGAATTTTCTATTTGGCCGTCTCACTGTGTTTTGGGAAGCTGGGGTGCAGAAGTAGTGGAGGAAATCAGACCTCAATCACAAGATTATATTGTTAGAAAAAGGAGATACTCAGCTTTTTACGGCACTGACCTTGACCTTTAT
>FMJZ01063508.1_pt1 | contig 19462 bp, 16 predicted proteins | sample 1987881 | NCBI WGS metagenome assembly FMJZ01 (sample SAMEA4378227, study PRJEB15110) | soil metagenome | biome: soil; feature: Field; material: Soil | place: India | collected 2015-03-11 | depth 0 m
GCCGCCCCCAAGCGGTTCAGGTAAAGAATGGCCTGCTGCCCTGCCTGAATGACGTGTTCTAGGCTCTCCAGCAGGACTCGGCTGAAAATGGAACGATTACCGGCTTTAAGTTCCTGCCGCATGTCCACAATCTTGACCTCGGGGAGCGGGGCAGGCTCAACAGCCCCGCCTTGCCCTGCTTGCCCATTCGGGTCCCGAGCCGTTCGCACCCGCTCCGGTAATCGCAAAATCGGCCAACCTTCTTTTTGAGCCCGATAATAATGAACAACATCTGGGGTTGCGGATCCAAGTACTAACACGCTACCGGTCAGGCGCGCGTATTCCATGGCGGCTTGGACCGCATGATAATAAGGGGGTGTTTCTCCTTGGTAATAAGAAGGTTCGTGGGCTTCATCTAAAATAATCAGCCCCAAGCGCTCCATGGGGGTAAATAGTGCACTCCGTGGACCAATAACGATCGCTAAACGCCCTTCCCGCACCCGACGCCAGGTGTCATAACGCTCCCCGGCAGAAAGTCGTGAATGCATTAGACCCACCTGACCCGGAAAGCGTGCCAGGAAGCGCCGCACCAATTGAGGCGTGAGCGCAATCTCCGGCACCAGAACAAGTGCTTGTTTTCCCTGTGCCAGGGCTGCCGCAACACTTTGAAGGTAAATTTCAGTCTTGCCCGATCCCGTCACCCCGAAAAGCAGAATGGGTTTTTTGACCGTTTCATCAGATGGACGCAGATTTTGTAAAATGACCGCCAGAGCGCGCTGTTGGTCAGGGGTAAGGTTAAGCGGCGCCGTGGGCTCGTCTTCTATAGCAATTCCTTCCAGTGGATCACGCCAAACCTCAGTTTCACTCAGCCGAATTAATCCCCTCTCGGCGAGGTAGTCCAAGTCAGCGCGGTTTCCCCCACTCACGGCATATAACCAGGTCACATCCAGCGGCCAGGGTTCCTGGATTAGAAAACGCAACATCGCCTGACGACGCTCGAGGGCCACAGTACCCGATCGCCCAAGATAGGGTAATTGGGCTTGTGCTTCTTCCGGTGAGCAAGCCAATTGGGCTGTCCGCACCACCTTAGGACGCACCGAAGATGGCGGTAGCACCGGTTCGGCGCGCAGCAATCCACGCCGGATTAGACGGCGGGCGGCAGTGCGCCAATCCCGATAAGGGAGTGCGGCATCAATCTGGCGTCCGCGCAAGGCACCACGTCGCACCAGTAAGTGCACGAGTGCCCTTTCGGTTTCTCCCATTCCACCTATCTCGTCCGAACCGAGCCACGTATAGAGCACGTCGGCCTGTTGAGAAAGCCCTGGGGGCAGCATCGCAAAGAGAACGGTATTTAATGGCGAGAGAGTGCTTTCGCTGAGGATACGCGCCAATTCAATTTGAGCCGGGGTAACCACGGGACGGTCATCTAGCACTGCCTCAATCGCCCGCTGAGCATGTTCTGATTGCGCACAGGTCTCAATAACAATCCCATAGGCTCGCCGATCGCCAAATGGTACAACGATCAGCGTACCCTTGTGCACCCGTCCCTGAAAGGCTGGAGGGATTAAGTAATCAAACTCTCGCCCAACTCCGGGGAGATCAACAACAACCCGAGCGTAACGATGTGCCTCGTTGCCCAAATTTCACCTAAAAATCTGTGGTTTAGCGGCGCAGGATGGCGGCGGCACCATACCCCACCACCGAGGTCGTATCCCCCGTGGCATCGGCGGAGGTGGTGTAGTCCAGGATTTCAACATGATTAGCGCCCAGAGCCTTTGCTGCAATCATCACGGTAACCACTGCCGCCACACCACACGCATACCCCGTGCCGTTTTCTTCCGCCTGTAACACCCCTTCAGGAGAGAAGCGCGCGATCTGGCGCAACATCTCACCATCCAGACGGCGCGCCACCTTTTCCGGATAAAAGTGAGAAAGATCAGTGCTGGCGACCAATAAACAATTTTTTCCCTTTACCACTTCCGCCAACGTTTGACCCATAACCCTTAACAGCGTTTCATTCTTGCTCCGCAGCATAAGTGGGAGCAAGCGAAAACGCCCACGCAGCGCCCTCTGCAGAAACGGCAGTTCAATTTCAAGCGAGTGCTCGTCATCATTTGCAATCGGGGTCAAACCCACCTGAAATTTCTGCCTCAACCCTCGATCAAGTTCATCTAGTAGGTCATGAGCAACCTCAATCGTGCCCAGCGGCGTCTCATACATCTGATGGGCCGTCGTCAGTACCGGGGCGGGATGGAAACGGTGAAACGGAGAGACGACTACCACCACATCCCGTTCCTGGTCTAAGACCGTGCGAAACGCGTAGCCCGCCGTACGCCCCGAGTAGCGATGTCCGGCATGGGGGGCAATCACTCCTACCACTTCCCCCACCAGAGGGGGTAGTTTAGCCTCGGCAAGGTAACGATCGACTTGTTCAGCCAGTTCGAGTGGATCACCGCTATACCACAAGCCCGCGATGGGCGAAGGACGCACCTCTGGGATGACCGTCATCGAAAACCTCCGCTCTGGTCTTTTATTATAGTATAACCAGTCCCGCGGGGGTTTCAACAGGCTTTTCACAATCCTATGCGCAGAGACCCCTTACTTATACCTGCTACCGCCCGGGAGGGAAAATTGCCACCTCATCTCCCTCTGCCAATCGCCACTGCTCGCATTCCAGATAGGCGATATCCCGTCCATTCCGTAGCACCCGCCAACCAGGACGAGGCCGATAAACTCTTTCCACATCCATCCAGGGATTCCCGCGCGCATCCTCATGATGACGGCTTTCCCACCGACTTTCCAATGCTTCCGAACGAACACGGGGATAGTAGTTGAAAAATTTGCGCAAGACATCCAAGACGGTCGGTCCGGAAAAGATTTTAATGGTTATCGCCTCCCGTCCAACAAGTGCTCGCATGCGCCCATAAAGGGTCACATTGATTTCAACATCCCCCTCCCCCAACGCCAAAGCGGTCTGATAACCGCGCAGCATCATCTGAAGGTGCAGGATAAACACCTTATTCCAACCCGCCAGGGCTCTCAGCCTGATATTGGCGTCTATTTGAGTCTGCTCCAAGACACGAGCGAATGCCGCCGTCATCAGCCCAATCGCCCCGGTGACATAGTCACTCGGGATGTGGATGTGTCGCTTGCCATGCCCGGCGTGCACTTGACCGGCACGAAAGAGATAAGAAGCGAAATCATGACTGAAATCCAACCCTAACGTGCGCGCCAACCACACCGTGAAGAAGCGCCGCCGTTCGGCCAAGTGCGCCGGATCTGCGCCCCCACTCCACCCCAACAGCGCCGCCGTCTCCGGAAAGGATTCCAGATAAGCATAATTTTCCACCACGAGAGAATGGGCGTGTTCCAATAGGGGCTCGACCGTTTCGAGCATGGCTTGAATATCGCCCTCATCAAGATGGAGAAATTCTTTGAGGTGATCCCAGGTTTCTTCGGGCAAAGGTTCTAAGCCGCGAAGTTCCCACACCGGGACATTTAGATTCGCTTTGCTCCATACCATAGGGGCTATCTGCCAATCCAACATCTTTTCCATAGTTACTATAACCTCTTCACAAATAGAGTTTCCTTTATTATAGAAACGACAATGAACAATAAGTTTGCGATAACGCAATAAGAAATTTGCGCCAGCGCAAAGCCGGCTTTTCAAAACAAGGCTATAGTTACCACACTCTCAACCGAGGATAAGCCGCCATGCAAAAGCCTTATACGCTTTACGAAGATCTGACCACCGTCGTCCCCAACCCACCCCCGAACAGCATTTTGAGTCACTCACTTCTTCAGCATCCCCGCCTCAAGGTCATTCTCTTCCTCTTCGCCGCCGGGCAAGAACTATCCGAACATACTGCCTCTGTGCCGGCGGTTATCCATATTCTTGAGGGTGAGTGCGATCTAAAGGTCGGCGGAGATAAATACCGGCTCCAAAGCGGTGCCTGGCTCTTTATGGAAGCCCAAACCCCTCACACCCTGGTGGCTCACACTGACGTACGCATGCTTCTATTGATGCTACCAGATCCTCTCGTTCAGAAGGACGGAGAATGATCGCTCGGTTCATCGGGTGATGGGGGGCCCTCTTCTAAAGCCTTGGCATCTCCGACCCAAGCCAACCCTTTCATTTTGAGATAACGTCGGTAGTGCCAATAACCCCACAACACCCCACTTATAAGAATACCTCCAACCAAACCAACCGCCCAAATGACCCCCTGTCGGTCGGGTTGGGGTGGTTTCGTGTTCGCGTTAGCGCTCGGCGTGTGCACCGAAGAATCGGTGGGTAACATCGAAGTTTGGGGAACAGGGGTTGTGATGCCGCCGCTTGGGTAACCCTCTTTCGGCGTTAGCTCCGTATGGGCTGGAGTTTTTGCCCCCGGATAAGCCGTTCCGGATGTCAAACCGCCTTCGGTCGGGGATGACAAGGGATAACCTGCGGGGGTTAGCGTCTGACCTGAAAAACCCGGCGGTGTGGGGGTAACTGATCGTGTCGCCTGAAGCGTGGGGGTTATAGTCACTCCCCCGAACGGGGTGCGCGATGGTGTGCGCGTCGCAAAGGGTGTGCGAGTCGGCGTTGGGGTGCGCGAACGGGTAGGCAGAAACGGGCGCATGGGCGAACTCGTCCAGGTCGGAATGGTCGTGATCGTTCGGGTGAGCGTAACCGTTCGGGTGAGCGTAACCGTCCGGGTAGGTGTAATACTGGGAGTAAGCGTAATGGCAGGGGTATAGGTCAAAGTAGGAGAGGGGGTCAGCATTATTGGTTGAACAGGCAACCCTACTACAAACGGCAGGTATCCCAGATCTGCGGTCAACCCGGGACGTCCGCTGTCATCAAGGCTGACTTGAATTTCTTTGACATTGGTAAGGCATGTGGTCACCTGCCCTGCACTTCCACCCGCGCCCGATCCAGCCGGGTTTTGCCCGGTGGTATCCCAGCCCTGGGTGATATTGCCGGCCGGATGATACCACCACAGTGGGTAAAGCGCGGGATTGCCACTACCACAATACCGGGCCGACTCAATGCTGGAAACACACCCCGGGCTTAGGTCATAGCGAAAGAAGAGATCGAGTACACCTCCCGGAGATGCTCCCTCGGTCAGAAAGAGATCCCAATAACTACTACAAGGGATCAGATCATCACCGGAACCACCGGTAAAGGGCACATTAAGCGTACTACCCGCTCCATGTTCAATGATATAAAGATCAAAATCAGCCCCCCCAACACGCTGGAAGCCAATGCGTCCCTCAAAAGCATAGGCCTTGCTCTCGGTAACCGTCACTCGAGCGGCGCTCACTCCAGGCCGATCAGTGCGGCGTAAGGCCGGCGCCCCCAGGGCTTTAATAGGGTCGAATTCACATTGAGACACTGCAGATGTTAGTGAACCGCCCCATCCCAGAAAATTATGATTGACCCTACCACGATTATTGCATTCCACTTGAGCCCCGGCGCGGTTTCCATAGAGATTATTTCCCACAGCAATCACCTTGCCCGAAGCCGGGTCGGGATCGCTCCAAATGGCATATCCACTATTGCCCTGGATATGGCTAAACTGAATTAACACCTGTCCTCCGCCCCCCAGTACATGAAGCGCATCTTTGCCGTTGATCAGTGTGGCATATTCAATACGCACGTCTCCCGTGGGCTCAACGACAACGAGATCACGGCTGGGCGAGAAACAAGCGCCATCCTTGATCGTCAAGTCGCGCAGGGTCACACCGCCCTTGAGATAAAGCATGGGTTGGTCACAGATACTGCCCACATACGTAAGCGTGGCATTGCTTACCCCCTGAAGGGTCAAGGGTTTGTCAATGATCACCGTTTGCCCTTTGATGCTGTACTCCCCCAGTAGATTAACCACGCTACCGGCATCCACAGCATCCACGGCGTCCTTTAACCCGGTGCCAATACCATTGGCGAGGTCATCAAAACTATTAACATAACAAGGGCTGAATTGACCGCAGGCGGTGGCATCGTTGGCAACATAAACATTGGTTGTTTTCGGGATCACCCGCAGGTAAAGGAAAAGGTCCTGCGTTCGCACCCAGCCATTGCTGTTCCTTTCCAACACCCGCACCCGCAGTGTGCCAGAGGATGCAGCATTGGTACCGATGCGAAATGCAAAATCCAAAGCATCCCCAAATTGATCTGCCCCCAGCGCTGCGCTAGCCCCATTTTTCAATTCATAGCCGGAAGGTGCTGGTTCACAGGCAGAAAGGTCACCCAAAGCGTAAGTCGCGCCACTGATAATCCCACTGGGCGAAAAAGTCGCCTCAGGAACAGACCAATTTATAGGGGTATACACACATACCTGTACATTCGGGGATTGGGCCGGATCATACCCACTAAGCGAGAAGGCAGCACGCACGTTCAAACGCTGCCCGGCTGCACACCCTGCCGCCGGACACGCTAACGGGCCAAGCAAGGTTAACGTGTTCGATTGTGCACTTTGGGCTTGCGCGACCGAGAAGACCCTCACCACCCAAGTAGCAAAAATCCCCACCCCCAACAATACCACAATGCTCCACACTCGACCACGCATAAGACCCCACTTCGGTCTGCTTAAAACCCTACGCTTTTGCCATTAATGCAGAACCTTGCTCAGGAAAGCCCGAGTGCGCTCATGGCGCGGATTGTTAAACAAAATATCCGGCGGGGCTTCCTCGATAATCTGCCCCTCGTCCATTAGAATCGCACGATGGGCAGCGGCGCGGGCAAAGCCAATTTCGTGCGAGACCACCACCATCGTCATGCCTTCCCGCGCCAGGTTTAACATCACATCCAATACCTCCTGAATCATCTCCGGATCGAGGGCACTGGTCGGCTCGTCAAAGAGCATGATCTTCGGATTCATGGCCAATGCCCGCGCAATCGCCACCCGCTGCTGCTGCCCTCCGGAAAGTTGGGCCGGAAAGTTATGGGCTTTCTCAGGAATGCCCACCTTACGCAGTAATTCCATGGCGATGGCTTCGGCCTCTTCTTTCTTCCGCTTGCGCACAATCCGCTGGGCCAGGCAGATGTTTTCCAGCACGGTGAGATGAGGGAAGAGATTGAACTGCTGAAAGACCATCCCCACCTCGGTGCGCACGGCGTTGATGTTCTCCGCGCTATCTAGTGGGATACCGTCCACGATGATCTTGCCCTCATCGAATTCCTCCAAACGGTTGATGCACCGTAGTAGGGTGGACTTGCCCGACCCCGAAGGCCCAATTATGACCACCACCTCCCCTTTGTAGACGTCTAAATTTACCCCACGTAAGGCGTGCACGTGCCCAAACCACTTGTGCACATTTTCAATATGGATAATCGGCTCTCGCTCCATGTGCTATTTCTCCAACCGCGTCTTATATTCAATCCAGGCCACCACCCGCGTCGCCAGCAACGTCATTACTAAGTATAACAAACTCACCATCAACCAAGTCTGCAAGGGAATGAAACTGGCCGCCATGAATTCACGCCCCCGCCGGGTCAGTTCAGGTACTGCTACCACGCTGGTCAGGGACGAATCTTTAAGCAACGTAATAAATTCATTCCCCACCGGTGGCAAAATGACCCGCACTGCCTGGGGCAGGATCACATAACGCATCGCCTGAAAATAGGACATACCCAGACTGCGCGCGGCTTCCATTTGTCCGCGGGGGATGCTTTGAATGCCCGCGCGATACACCTCGCTCATATAGGCGGCATAACAAATGGTGAGCCCCAAAATGGCCATCGCCACCGGGTTGGGCCGATAATCCATTAGCGCCTGCCACCCTAAAGAACGCCCGATATCCTGCACCAGCGAAGGAAACGCAAAATACCAGAAAATCAACTGTACCAAAACCGGGATGCCGCGAATTACCTCCACATAAACGGTAGCAATGCCCCTTAGCACAGTGAGTTTGGAAAGGCGGATCAAACCCACCACCAGCCCTAATAACAACACTAAGGCAAAGGACACCAACGTAACGTAAATGGTAACCTGGATCCCATCTCGAACAAACAAGAGAATACGCTGGAACGGGTCTGGTTGTAGCACCACCAGCGCCGCCACAATGAGAACAATGGCTAGAACCAATAGCCACCAGGGATCTCGGAACTTTTTTTCTGTTTGCGGTTGGGTTGGGCCACGCGTCGCCAGATTCATGAAAACCTCAAATCAAGCGGGAATAAATGACAAACAGGGCCGGTGCCTAACGCATCGGCCCTGCCAGACTCTTTTCGTCATCACTGAGCGGCTGAGGCCAGCCACTTTTGCTCGAGTTGCTGAATGTATCCCTCATCCTTAAGCACTTTTAGTGCGCTGTTGATCTTATCCACCAGATCGGCGCGATTCTTACAAATGGCGATGCCGTAGGATTCTTCCGTGAAGACCTCTCCCACCGTTGTCAACTTCTCCGGGTTCTTACCGATAAAACCAAGTGCAGTCGGATAATCGGCGATCACGGCATCAATCTGACCGTTGGCGAGATCCAAGAACGCCAAATCATACGTATCGTAGGGCTTGAACGTCACACCGGGGATTTTTTGGGCTTCAATGGCCCCGGTCGTGCCTAATTGAGCCCCTACCGTCATGCCGCTTAGATCATCTTTGCTTTTTATGCGCGTTTCACCTTTACGCACCACAACAATCTGCCCAGCGTTGATGTAGGGATCCGAGAACAGCATGGACTGTTTACGCTCATCGGTGATGGTAATGGCTGCAATGGCGGCATCATACTGGCACTCAGAAAGGCCGGCCAGCATTGGATCAAATGGGAGATTAGTCCATTCCAATTTGAAGCCTGCTTTCTCGGCAATGGCTTTCATCAGTTCCACATCAAAGCCGGTCAATTCTTTCGTGTTTTCATCTACCAACTCAAAAGGTGGAAAAGTGGCATCGGTCGCCACCCGAACTGTGATCTGTGTTGCGGCGGGATAAGCAGTAGCCTGTGGAGCGGCCCCCTCGCTCGTAGGTGCAGGATACCCCCCTTGCCCGCCTGTTGCCGCGGTCGGCGTTGCGGCAGGTTGACAAGCGGCAAGCAGTAAGCCAACCATCACTCCCAATACTAGGGCTTTGAGACCAAACCTTTTCACGGCATCTCCTCCTTTTCTCGTCAATTGGGAATCAAAAAATAGGTGAAGGCTGAAACTATTATACCATCCCTGCCCCCTCTCCCAGCGGGTATAATACCGCAGATGATGAACAAGCCGCCTTCCATACGCTCGCTGTGGCAACGTCTGGGGTTGGGTCTAATCCTAGGCTTTCTGGTGCTCTTGGCGTTAGCCCTGTTTGGAGACATCCGCCAGGTGATTCGCACCGCCCAGAATTTTGAATGGCGCGTTTACCCGCTTGCGTTGGGGCTGACTCTGTTCAACTACACCCTACGTTTCATCAAATGGCATTATTACCTCCATCAGATGGGGGTTACCAACTTGGCCTGGTATCAGAGCCTGCGCCTGTTTATCGCCGGTTTTCCCCTCGCTGTCACCCCGGGTAAGGTAGGCGAAGCGCTCAAAGCCGTTTGGGTGCACCAAAAGAGCGGGCTTCCCGTGGCACAAGGGATCTCGGTTGTGCTGGCCGAACGCATCAGCGACGGTCTGGCTGTGCTAATCCTTTCAGCCTCCGGTGTCCTGGCCTATCCTCAATATTGGCCGGCCTTTGCCACCATCGCGCTGATTTTGCTGGCAGGGGTGATCCTCTCTCAGTTTCGCTCTTTGATCCTGGGCATTTTTGACCTTATCAGCCGCCTGCGTTGGATAAATCGCCTAATCCCCCCACTGCGCCAATTCTACGAAGGGGCGTTTATTCTCTTCCGCCCTCAAGCAACCCTTATTGCTGTTATGCTGGGTGGTATCTCTTGGCTCGGCGAAGGCATTGGGTTTTACTTGATCCTGACCGGCTTAGGGCTACCGGCCACCGCCCAAACCGCGGGTTTGGCGATCTTTATCCTGGCGTTCTCCACGGTCATCGGTGCCGTATCCACGTTACCCGGCGGACTGGGTGCCGCTGAAGCCTCCATCACCGGCATGCTCGTACTACTCGCGCATATCCCTCATGCCCAGGCCGCAGCAGCCACACTTTTGATCCGCCTGGCGACTTTGTGGTTTGGAGTAACCCTGGGTTTAATCACGTGGAGTGTTTCTCCCGATCTTCTGGGGTTAATGACGCGGCCTAGCCTCTCCCCCGAACACGAATAAGCCCTTTACTCCAAATGAGCCCGTAAGGATTGGGCGATCTCCGGGGTGATTCCTTTCACGCTGGTCAATTCCTCGATGCTGGCCTGACGAATCGCGTCCAGGCTTCCAAAGCGCTGTAGCAAAGCCTTACGCCGCGCCGGGCCAATACCAGGAATCGCATCCAGTCTTGAAGCCAGCCCGGCTTTCGTACGGCGGTTGCGGTGCGCGGTGATCGCAAAGCGATGGGCTTCATCCCGAATCCGTTGCAACAAGTATAGGCCCTGGGAATGACGTGGGAGCATGAGCGAATCCTTGCGCCCCGGAAGGAAAAGTTCTTCTTGTTGTTTGGCCAACCCCGCCACCGCAACCTTATCCTGTAAACCAAAGCGCTCAAGCACACTCAGCGCACGGCTCAATTGCCCCTTACCCCCGTCCACGATCAGCAGATCGGGCAGTAGCGCAAAGGCCGGATCGGGTTTGCCCCCCGGTTGCTCGGCTTGTTCCTGCGCGGCCATATAACGGCGGAAGCGGCGGGTCAGCACTTCTTCCATGCTGGCAAAATCGTCCGGGCCGCTGACCGTCTGAATATTGAAACGGCGATAGTAGGCTTTCTTCGGCACCCCCTGCTCAAAGACCACCATGCTCCCCACCGCATAAGTACCCTGTGTGTTTGAAATATCATAGCATTCAATGCGGTTAGGTGGGTGGGGCAACCCTAATGCCTGCTGCAACTCGCTCAGAGCTTGGCTCTGGCGATTCTTATCCGCTTCCCACTGGGCTCGAAGCGCGCGCAAGGTTTCGACGGCATTCTCCGCCGCCATCTCCACCAATTCCTGCGAGACTCCTTGCCGCGGCACCACCAATTCAACCTTAGGTCCTCCGCGGCGATCCTTAAGCCACTGCTGGATGATATTTGCTTCCTCAATCTCGTGTGGGAGCAGTACTTGCGCCGGAATGTTGGCGGCTTCGGCATAGAACTGCTTGATAAACTCGGCCAGCACCTCGGCATCTTCGCTATCCTGAGCGCCCTCTAAGATAAAGTATTCGCGTCCGATCAACTTGCCGTTACGAATGAAAAACACCTGTACGCAAGCCTCGCCATCATCCCGCGCCATGGCGATCACATCTGAGTCTAGTTGCTCGGTGGTAATGACCTTTTGCTTCTCTACTACGCGTTCAATGGCAAAAATCTGATCCCGCAGCGCCGCCGCACGCTCAAAATTCAGCGCCTCCGCGGCCGCTTCCATTTCCTGGCGCAAACGCGTCACAATCGGTTCCGTGCGCCCCTCCAAAAATTGACACAGATCATCTATCATTTGACGATAACCCTGGCGGTCAATCGCCCCAATACAGGGAGCGGCACATAGTTTGATGTCATAATAGAGACAAGCCCGCTCGTCTTGTCCGGTTATCTTGCGATCACATGTTAGGTAAGGGAATAAACGTCGCAGCACATCCAGAGTCTGGTGCACCGCCCAAACGCTGGTATATGGCCCGAAATAACGCGAGCCATCCTCCACCATCTGACGGGTTACCGTCACCTTCGGGAACTCATCTGCCCAATGCACTTTAATATAGGGGTAGCGCTTATCATCCTTGAGCCGCACATTGTAGCGCGGGCGGTATTTCTTAATCAGGTTCATCTCAAGGATCAGCGCTTCCAGTTCTGATCCCACCACAATCCACTCAATATCCGCGATTTGTTGCACCATGCGCCGCACCTTGGGCGGATGTGCCATCGGATTGTGGAAATAAGAACGCACGCGGTTACGCAAGTTAACCGCTTTACCCACGTATATCACCTCGCCAGCGGCGTTTTTCATGATGTAACACCCCGGCTTGGTGGGAATTGTCTCTAAAATGCCTTGAATATGTTCGCTCAGCACCATCATGGCATAATTTTAACGCCCCCATCACCTCAGGGGAATGGGTAGGTCAGATTTGAGCCAGCGCGCACCCATCCGCCCGCGGATCGCTTCCGCCCCACAACACCCCACTTTCACGGTCGCGCAGGATAATCTGCCCCCGTCCAAAAAGCGCTCGCCCCATCCCACTCACGCGCTCAATAGGATGTCCCATCGTTGCCAGCGCTGCCAGAGTCGGCTCGGGAATACCTTCTTCTACGGCAACGCGCCCGCCAGGCTCTTGAACCTGCACACAGAAGCGAGGCCGATCTAAAGCACTTTGAGGATCTAGACCGTCATCTACCAGGGCTGTGATCACCTGCACATGACCCTGAGGTTGCATAAATCCACCCATGACCCCCACCACGGCAAAAAGGGTATCATCCTCTTCATGGGTTACCAAGGCCGGAATAATTGTGTGATAAGGGCGTTTTCCCGGTTGCAAAGCATTCGGATGGTTCGGATCAAGACTGAAGTTGAGCCCTCGATTTTGCAGGCTGAAGCCACAACCGCGTGGAACAATGCCGGTACCAAATCCCATATAGTTGCTGTTGACCATTGAACACGCGTTGCCCATTTCATCTACGACGCAGAAATACACCGTATCTGAGCCTTTCAAGGGTTCGCCGGGGCACTCCCGCATTAAGGCCCGTTGAGGGTGAATCAGAGCCCGTCGTTCTGCTGCGTAGGTGTCGCTTAAGAGGGCGTCTGACGGCAGATCACCCCATGCCGGATCGGCAATATAGCGAAAGGCATCGGCAAAGGCTAAACGCAAGGCTTCAATCTGTAAATGTAAGCGTTGTGATGAAAGCGGGTCAACGGTCGTGAGATCATACCCCTTTAGGATATTCAGTGCCAGTAACGCCGTCAGTCCTTGACCATTGGGGGGACACTCCCAAACCTTGAAATGGCGATAGGTCACAGCCAGTGGTTTATCCCAAGTACTGTGATGCGCGGCGAGGTCTTCCAATGCCAGGCACCCCCCTGCCTTTTGCACCGTGTCCACGATTGCCTCAGCGATGGGTCCTTCATAAAAGGCTTTCTTCCCATGTGTGGCAATTTGCTGTAGCACACGTGCCAAGTTGGGGTTGCGGAACACCTCACCCGCCCGCGGTGCGCGCCCTTCCATGAGCAGTTCACCGCCATTTAGGGCATGCCGCAGCTGCGTCTCCGCGCCTCGTTGCCAAAAATAGGCGGTGAGTGGTGCCACCGCAAACCCCCGTTCGGCTAGTTCGATAGACGGCTCAAGTATGGCGGCGAGGCTCAATCGCCCAAACCTCCCCACCAGGTCGCACCAACCGGCACAAGCTCCCGGCACGGTGATGGTATAAGGATGAAAAGGCGGCAATTCCGTGCTAAATCCTTCACGTCGCAAGCGTTCCAAGGTCAGCGCCCGGGGAGCACGCCCGGAACCGTTCAGTGCATAGACCTGGCACGTGCTCGCTTCGTAGTAGAGCGCAAAACAATCACCCCCTAGCCCGGTCGAACCGGGCTCGGTCACAGCCAATACCGCCGCCATCGCCACGGCTGCATCCGCAGCATTTCCACCCTGATCCAACATCTTTATCCCCGCGGCCACCGCTAGGGGCTGTGAAGCGGCCGCCATTCCGCGGGTGCCTACAACCACCGACCGCCGCGAGGGGTAAGGCATGAATTCATCTAACGATGAAAAACGCCCCATGTTATCTGCCCAAGGCGCTTACAGAACTTCAATACCTTGCCCTTCAACGACTTCGCCGATAATCCACAACGGCTGCCCTTGCCCCTCGGCCTGCGCCAGAAGAAAATCCAATTTCTGTTTGGGTACCGCCATCAGTAACCCGCCGCTGGTCTGGGGATCAAACAACAGCATTTGGGCAGCTTCATCTAACGTAGGTGCAAAACGCACGTGCGCGCCGAAATAAAGGCGATTATCAGACGCCCCTCCCGGAAACGTCCACTGCTCGGCGTACGTGCGTGCCCCTTTGAGAAAGGGGATCTTGTCATAGTAAATGCGCAGTCCCACCCGGCTGGCATCCGCCATTTCCAGCCCATGCCCCAGCAAACTGAACCCGGTGACATCCGTAGCGGCTTTCAAGCCAGTCTGACGCCCGATCTCGGCAGCTTGGCGATTCAAGCGCATCATCCAAGTTACTGCTTCTTCCACATCTTCGGGTTGGGCTAGGTCACGTTTTAGCGCCGTCGTCGTTACACCAAAACCCAGGGGCTTGCTCAATACCAAGACATCTCCAGGACGCGCTCCGCTTTTGGTAAACATCTGCTGCGGGTTGACCCATCCCAACACGACCAAGCCGTATTTGGGTTCCTTATCCTGGATGGTATGTCCACCCGCAATGACCACCCCAGCCTCACGCGCCTTCTCTGCCCCGCCACGTAGAATTTCGCTCAGCAGGTCATGGGGCAAGTTAGGCGGCAACGCCGCAATGTTCAATGCCAGGAATGGCACCCCTCCCATCGCATACACATCCGAGAGGCTATTGGCTGCCGCAATTGCCCCATAAGCGTAAGGATCATCCACAATGGGGGTGAAGAAATCCGTGGTCACGATAATGGCATGCGTTTCATCTACCCGCCAGACGGCGGCATCGTCGGGGGTTTCCAGCCCAACCACCAGGTTGGGATAATCTTTGGGGTTGAAGACCTCTTTGAGTGGACGCAACACGTGCGCCAGCGCTTCCGCGCTTAATTTAGAGGCTCAACCCGCACAGGTGGCCAGGCTAGTTAGTCGAATCTGACGACCCGAGGGAGGATTAACCATGTGTGACCTCACGGAACGGGTGTAGCCTGAGACTGTGGTGTCGGCGTGGTTGGCGTTGGCAACGGTAAGATGAACGGTGCATTGCTGGGTAACAGTAAGGCTTGGATATTCGGTGAAAGTTTCGTGACATAAAGATAGTTAAGCAACTCGGGATCTTCGCGCAAGGCTTCGGCAATGACCTTGAGCGCCTCGGCCTCCGCCTTAGCCTGAATGATACGGGCCTCGGCTTGGCCCTTGGCTTCAATCACCGCCGCATCCGCCTTACCCTGCGCTATCTGGCGCGCTTGTTCCGCTTCCTGCTTCTTTTGTTCAACGATGAATCGCGCTTGCTGCGCCTGCTGCTCGGCGATCTGCTTTTGCTCCACAGAAGCCGCGTACTCAGGCGAGAATGTCACATTGCGTAAGACAAAGTCCACCAACACCAAACCATTCTCTTCTAATTTCTCCGCCAAAGTGGCCCGAATGCGATCCACTAGCTCAAACCTCTTGCCGCTTACCACCTCTTCAACCCCATACTGGGAAACGGCATCGCGCACAATACCCCGCGCCAAGGGACGCACCAAGTCTTGAGCATAACGATCCTGCCATTTAATGTGAACCTGTACCACTTTGTCCGGATCCACCGCAAAGATGACCGAGGCATCTACAAAGATTTCTTGTCCATCTGCTGTCCGCGCGGCGATCGAATCATCCCCCGTAACCTCACCTTCGCCGGCAATCTTGGACATGGTGTAGGTTTGATTCGATATTGGATAGCGAACGACGTACTCTGCAAACGGGATCACCCACCGCAACCCTGGCTCTAGGGCCTGGTCACGATATCCTTTCGGGGAAATCGCGGAAATGACCACCCCGCGTTCCTGAGGCTCAATAAACACTAACCCGGCCGCGATCAGACTTGATACCACTGCAATCGCTGCAGTGACTAAAATCATGGAGCCCGCTTTACGCAAAGGTCGGTTCTGGGCAGCGCGCACAATACTCAGCACAACCAATGCAATTAAAAGAAGCCATACCAGTGACGCAAACCCTTGTAATAAACTGGCGATGTTCATGGTTGTCCTCCGCGATATGCGATCGTGCTAATTATAGCCAAATTCCTAATCCACCTGGGTAGATCAATCCTCATAGGCAATTTTTTGACATTTGCCCACGTTTATGCTATTGTTAATGCCGTGACCCCTTTTTACCCCAAGGTCATCAATAGGGGGCACACTCTATTCTCCTCCGCAGGTGTAAGCATGCAACGCGAACGCATCTCCGAAAACGTTTATTGGTTTCAAAGCGACATCTACGCCCAGGTTACTGCCGGTGCCGTAACCGGCCCCCACTGGGCCGTATTAATTGATACTCTGGCCCTACCGGAAGAAACCCTCGCCATGCGCGCCTTTATTGAAGAACAATTGGGCGTACCGGTGCGCTACATTATCAACACCCATTATCATGCCGATCATGCCTGGGGAAACGGCTTTTTCCCCGGCGCCACGGTCATCAGCCATACGCTCTGCCGTCAACTGCTTGAGCAGCGTGGCCCGGCCGCTCTTGAGTCGGCCCGCCGTCAAAACGCCGCTTTCAAGCAAGTGAAATTGATCTTACCTCACCTCACGTTTGAACACGGTTCTCTTTCCCTCCGGGTGGGCAAAAAAAATCTGGTGCTCTTCCCCACGCCTGGACATAGTGCTGACGGTATCTCGGTGTTGGTTGAGGAAGATCGCGTGCTTTTTGCTGGGGATGCATTTCTGCCCTTGCCTTATTTTGTGGATGGTGATCTGGATACCCTCGCAGATACTATCCGCGCCATCGGCAAAATGGGATTAGAAAATATTGTCCAAGGTCATGGCGATATCATTTTGCGCGGCGAGATAGACGAAGCCGTGCGCGAAAACCTGGCCTACCTGAGTGCCGTGCGTAAGGCCGTGCGTGCTGCGCTCAAGCGACGCAATCCGCAGGAAATCCTGGATTCCATTGATATCGAATCCTGCGGTAAAAGCCACGTTTATCTCGGCGGCTTAGCCCGCGAGCTCCACCGCCGCAACGTGCGTTACCTCTATCGTTTGCTCAGCCGTGAAGAAGGGACTCCGGTTTCCCAATCCACCCCCGCCAGCGACTGAACGGACTTCACGGCATCGCATTCTGGTTTCCGGAATTCATCGAAGAGCCACCGCGCTGTCCATGGCGCTTTTGGAGATAGGCTCTCAGTCCTACGGCCCGCTCAGTTCCTCGGCGCAAGCGTTCGAGGTTAGGCCGTAGGGCGTATAACACTACCCCCAGGACGGCCACCCCGTAAAGGACGTAAACCCACGTCGCTTCGCCTTGAATAGCCCGAACCGTGAACACCACCGTGGTGATCACCGCTACGCTAATCGTGGTTACCGAAGCATAACCGATGAAAAGATACACCAGCACGCCAATTGGAAGGATATACATCCAAATGGGAGGCCATATGGCAATGGCACCGCCAAATGCGGTTGCTCCCCCCGCACCACCCTTGAAACGGATCCCACCTTGCTCGCGTTTTTCGATCAGAAAGACCGAATAATTGTGACCAACAACAGCCAGCAGTGCCGAACCCACTAAAACCCAGGGATTATCAGGCACCAGCGCTCGGGCAATCCATCCCGTTGCCACCCCCTTAAGAACGTCCAAAATCCCTGTAATGGCCCCTGCCAGCCATCCTGCCGCACGCATGACATTTGTTCCCCCAGTGCGGCCACTCCCAATACGGCGTACGTCCTGACGCCGCGCCACCCATACCACGATCAACCCAAAAGGAATGGCCCCAACCAGGTACGACCCCAACAGACTGAGCAGAACCTTCACGGCTTCTGACATTATCGTTTACCTCCTCTTTTCCTAACCCGAACTCCTTTTAAAAGTTACTCTTCTTCTAACACTAAATCAACCTCACGAAAGGTGCGATTCTCCATATCAATTTCAAAAGCACGTAGTTGCCAATCCTTGCCCTGAGGTGAAAGGATCACCATCAGGCTTTCGGGGTAAGCAAACTCGCGCAAATCCGTCTCAGAGGGTACTGGCGGCCCGTGGGGATGCGAATGAAAGATCCCCACTAATTCCAATTCTTCTTCCTCCAGCGCCTCCAAGGCTTCCAAAAGTTCAGAGGGCTCCATATAAAAGCGCACCGGGCTGTGAAGACGATTGGTCACCAGAATAACGCGCTTCACGAAAGATCCATATCCCCCTAGCAGGCCACAGGCTTCTTCAGGAAGGCACCGGACAACATGCTCTAATATAATCGCCTTCTGGTTAGCGGATAAACGCAAAGACCGTTCCATCAGCGTTCAAGAACAAACGCTAGTATCAGCAAAACCGACAACATGACCACCGGCTCCACCCACGCACTCCGCCATGGACGCCCTTCCTCAAGCGCCCCGGCTAGGCTGGTTAGAGAGTAAGCAATACCCGTCAGAATTAATCCATAAGATAAAGGCTTCAAGGGAAGATAATGAAGCCCGGTAGAAACCTGAACCATTAAGAGCCCTACTACAACCGCCCACTCCCATGCCCAGCGCTCGGCCAAGCGAAGATAAAGATGACGTAAGACGATCAGTACCACTGCCGGTATCAGCACCAGCCATTGAAGATAGAGGCGCGTTCCGGTGGTGCGCAAGGTCATCGCCAGGATTAAAAAGAGGGCAAAAGAGACCGCGGTGAGCGTGATATACGCCCAAAACTGTCCTGCTCCGACATGTCCTGCCACTACATACTCTGCGGCCATAACCGCGATCAACAACGCACTCCCTAACCCGAAGACCAACCACCACTGAGGCCCTACTTGAAGCGTCCCCAACGGAACACTTAGTGCCCAAGCCACAAGCGCCGGGAGCGGCCAATGTACCATACGGGAACGCAAAGGTGGAGAATCCCCACGCCCCTGCAGGATCCAATCCATACCACTGATGACCAACAACGTTACCCAAATGGCTGCAAGACTGGAAGGGGAAACCGGTAGCACGAAAAGGAAACCGGGCAAAACCAGGACGGGCGACTCTAAAGGCGGGTGCAAGAAGGGCAGGGCAGCATATCCCAAACAAACCACAGCCGCCACCTGGCTGAGGCGTGATAACGGAAGCCGCTCACTTTCGAAATCGGCTGCGCGAATCTCCATGGGGTAGGACCTGTGCTCTTGCACCATCACGAGTTTGAAAAATTATGATTTATCATCTTCGGCAGGGAGATCACCTACCACCCCATAGAAGAGCGGCAAGGGCTCTACCGGATGATCACTCCACTGACATGCCGCCAGCAGTTGTTCTCTTGCCACGGCGAGGTGATCAGAATGATTAGCGTGAATGACAAACAGAGGCTCTCCCAGTGCGACGAGATCTCCCACCTTGTGTAACACTTCTACCCCCACCGCATGATCAATCGGGTCGCCTTTTTTAGCCCGCCCTGCACCGAGGAATAGAGCCGTTTCGCCGACACGCTGTGCATCCACTTGACTTAGATAGCCGCTCTGCGGCGCGGTCACACGTTCAACATACGCAGCGTGCGGTAGAAGTTCCGGGTGATCCACCTGTTCAACATCCCCTCCCTGCGCTTTAACCAAAGTGCGGAATTTCTCCCAGGCTCGTCGCTCTTGGATCGCTTCTTCCGCCATCTGGCGGGCTTGATCCAAATCTTTTGCCTTGCCTCCAAGGACTAGCATATAACTGG
>FMJZ01025555.1_pt1 | contig 19406 bp, 14 predicted proteins | sample 1987881 | NCBI WGS metagenome assembly FMJZ01 (sample SAMEA4378227, study PRJEB15110) | soil metagenome | biome: soil; feature: Field; material: Soil | place: India | collected 2015-03-11 | depth 0 m
TAATTTTTATTGGAGATACTTTTATTTCTTTATGGATAGGGAGAGAGTTTGCAGAGAAATCCGTCTCAATTTTACCTATTATTGCTTTAGTTTTCTTTTTTCAATCTTTTTCTGTAGTCGGATTCTATTTTTATAATGGCTTAGGGAAGGCTAAAATTAATATGATTTCATCTTTTATTGGAAGTCTCTCTTATATTATAGCCGCCCTGTTTTTAATTACTCAATTCAAACTAATAGGCGCTGGACTTTCTTTCGCTTTTACATTGGTACCTTTTCCTGGATATTTCTATATCCTAAATAATTTGATAGGAGGAGACATTAGATGGCTTCTTGGTGCTCTTGTGAAATCAATACTTATTTTAGCAGTAATAATTGTATTTAAGTATCTCATTTCAATTCCAGGTCATATAGGATGGTCAATATTTGCAGGGTTATTAATGATAGGATTTGTTATAATACTATCATATCTTCTTAAGATTATATATTCGAAGGATTTCTTAGAACTCATGGTTAAGTTGAGTTTCAAAAAATGAAAGGATGAGATTGATGGTGGGTATTTTAGCTTTAACTCCAAAGGCAGGTGGGGGAGTTTATCAGTATACGTTATCACTCATAGAAGCTCTGACTTTAGGAAAAAGAAAAAATGGATATGTTATCTTTAGGAATTCGATGTTTCCAGCAGGTTTAGGCAATACTGAGGTAGAAATAACAATTAATCAACCTAATATGTGGATGAGGTTTAAGAGATTTTTATTTATGAATACGATGCTTAAGTTAGGTGATGTAGTGGGAATATATAAAATTCCAAAAGGAATAGATATAGACCTTATAATAGCTCCTTCTATCACTCTTGCACCCATTTATATGGAAAAACCTTATATCATAACTATCCATGACCTTCAGCATAAATACTATCCCCATCTTTTCACGTTAAAAGAAAGATTATCGAGAGATTACGTTTACAAGAAGTCCGCTTCCAAAGCAAAATTAGTAGTTTGTGAATCAGAATATGTGAAAGAAGACATTAATAATTTTTTGAATATATCATATGAAAAAATAAAAGTGATACCTTCTCCGCCTCCTCGATATATAAAAGATATTAATTTAGATGAAAAAATATTTAGCCAAAAAAGGAAAAAGTATAATTTACCAGATAAGTTTTTATTTTATCCCGCTCAATTTTGGTACCATAAAAATCATGTAAATCTTATAAAAGCTATCCATCATATAAAATGTGCTTATAAAGAAGAAATACCCTTGATACTGGTTGGTTTCAAGAAAAATAATTTTGAAAACACAATGAATGAGATTCGAAAATTAAATCTTTTAGGTCAGATAACCTACCACGGTTACATTCCAGAAGAAGATATGCCATACTTATACAAACTGTCTACTGCTCTTGTTATGCCAACACTTTTTGAATCTGTAAGTATACCCATTTGGGAGGCCTTTTATCTTGGTGTTCCTGTTGTATCTTCTAATGTTTGTGCTTTGCCAGAACAGGTTAGAGATGCAGGGCTTTTATTTGATCCTATTAATGTAGAAGATATGGCAGAAAAAATATATAAGATATGGACAGATGAAAAGTTAAGGCAGGATTTAATTAATAATGGTTACGGGAAAGTAAAAAATCTAACATTAGAAAATTATGCTAAGCATTGGGAAATAATCATAGAAGAGGGACTTAGAAAATGAGAGAACCATTGGTATCAATAATTACACCAAGCTATAACAGAAAAAATTTTATTGAACTAAATATCCAATCGATTATGAACCAGACATATAAAAACATAGAACATATTATAATTGATGGAGCTTCTAATGATGGCACTATAGATATACTTAAAAAATATGAAGGTAAATATAATATGCGTTGGATTTCTGAAATAGATGAGGGGATGTATCATGCTATAAACAAGGGCATAAAGATGGCAAAAGGAGAAATAATAGCGTATCTAAATACTGATGATCTATATTTTCCTTGGAGTGTAGAAGTAGCTGTAAGAGAATTAAAAAAGAGAAATATAGGCATGATTTATGGAGATGCACTTCGCATTGATTTACGTTTCAACAGAAATAAATTGCTTTTAATGCCTTTATTTAATTATAAGATTTTTTCATGTGTAAGAGGTTTGGGTATTATTCAGCCGTCAGTTTTTTTAAATAAATCTGTGTTTGAAAAAATAGGCTTATTTGATACTTCCTTTAGGGTTTCTGCGGATAGCGAATTTTGGTGCAGGATTGCCAAGAATAGTATTCCAATGAAGAAAATTAACGAACTCTTATCTATTGAGATTTCTCATGATCAGGCTTTTTCTTTTAATAATGATGATGAATATATTAAGGACGTACACACATTAAGAAGGCTTTACTGTCCAAAAGAAGTACATAAATTTATAAAAATTATTGGTTTCATTAATAAAATCAGAAGTTCTTTTTTAGCAAGATTATTTTTGCTGGAGTTAGTAGTTTATTATATATTTTTTAGAGTAGTCAAAAAAAAACCGCGAAAATGGGGATTATTTATAGAGAGTATTGAAAATTTAAGAGTAATCGATTTGTTAAGAGAGGTCCTTCCTTATAGGATAAGGTTTAAAAAATTTAATTATTTAATTGATTTTGTTAATGATAATATAATAAATATAGTATTAACAAATATAACAAGTAACCCAAAAAAATGACGAAAAAAAATCAGAAAATCCTCTTAATTGTCTCAGATATTTTTTTTAAAGGGGGAATCCAAAGATATGCGAGATATCAATTAAAAGCGTTAAGAGATATTTATGGAAAGAATAATGTTTTTATATTTTCATATTGTAAGAAAGGCGAAAATTCATTTGAAGAAGATATAAATGTTGAATATTTTGAAGAAAAAAAAGGAATAATGGGAAAAATCAATTTCATGGTAAGAAGTTTAGATTTTATTAAAAAAAAAGATATAAATACTGTCATAATTAACCATATAAATTTATCTCCAATTGGATTTATAGCAAAAAAATTATTTGAAACTCAATTTTTTCTAAATGTTTATGGCTTAGAGATATGGAGCGGTTTAAATCTAATAAAAACTGTCTCTTTAAAAAATGCTGATAAGATTATAGGAGATTGTAAGTTTATATTGAGATATTGCAAGGAAAATTTGCATGTTTGTGACAGTAAATTAAACCTTCTTTACGATTGCGTAGATATAGAAAGATTCAAGCCTCTACCTAAAAATGAGTTACTGCTTAATAAATACAAAATTCCAAAAGATAAGTTTGTCATCCTTACCATCGGGAGATTGGATAGATATAAAGGACATGAATTAATAATTATGGCACTTAAGAACCTTCCTGAAGACATTATTTATGTGATAGTGGGAGGGGGGAGATTAGAAGGCTTATTGAAAACATTAGTAGCTGAACTTGGCTTAGTAGATAGGGTAATATTTACTGGCAGAGTTCCTGAAGCTGAACTCGTAAGCTTCTATAATATATGTGATGTTTTTGCCTTAATTAGCAAATTTGATAATAATGAGGGTGAAGGATTGCCACTTGCTCTTATTGAGGCTGCCGTTTGTGAAAAACCAATTATAGCAGGTAATGAAGATGGGAGTGCCGAAGCAGTGGACGAAGGAAAGAATGGCTTTTTAGTATCACCTAAAAGTTTAGAAGATATTAAAGATAAAATAAATCTCTTATATAATGATAACAAATTGCGTGAGACAATGGGGAAAAAAGGGAGAGAAAAAGTTATAAAAGAGTTCAGTTATGAGAACTTCAAAAATAGATTAGAGAGAATCTTAATTGAAAATAATTATACTGGAAAATAAGAGATATTTTGTAAGCGCTGTGTTGTTTTTCATTCTGGCAATATTTATAGCATCTTTAAGCATTTTTTTCTCAAGTTATGATGATTCAATCACACTAATCCTTTCGATAATATATTTTTTAATAACGAGTTTTATTATTTTTGAGAACTATAAAAAAAACCATGTTATTGAATTCCTCAATCCATTAATATTCTATGCCTTACTGTGGTCTATACCTTTTGGGGTGATTCCAGTATTAATAAGCTTTTCTGAAGATCCTTCTTCTATATTATTCAAGTCTTCTGCATATATAGAAGAAATTCCTGCCTCTCAGGTTATGGCTATTATTGGGCTAATATTTTTGTATTTGGGATTTAGATCGAGATTTTATTCATTATTTCTCAGCAATATAAGAAAAGATAACAATCTTAAGAAATGGAAATCTAGTTTAGTATATTTTACTATTCTCTTATATATCATCTTAACAGGAATAACCATAGTATATCTTTTGCAAAGAGAAGCTTTCTTTTTAGGAGCAACTAATATACAAGAACATACACCCTCAATTACTACGTATTTGCTTAATCTGTTTGGTTTTTCACGAATTTCTGTTTTTTACTTATTCGGAACATTGCTTATAGCAATTATCGCTTATTCATATTCTAAAAATGTGATTTTAAAGCTTATTTTAATTGGATTGAGTTTCTCGAATATATTACTAGGCGTGGTATCTGCTCATAAAGAAAGAATAGGTGTTACGCTCTTTGTTTGGTTATTTTATTTTTATTATTTAAAAGATAAAAATTTTATGAATATTAGAAAAGAATTTATAATAGTTGTAGTTATTCTATTGTTCATCACAACGTTTCCTCTTTTTAATGCTTATAGAACTGCCCTTAATTTAGGCATGCAAATAGAATCTCCAATCCAAGCAATAGAGGTAGTTAAACAGGCTTTTAATTATATTGATATTCCAGAAGGTTATAAATTTATTTTTGTTAGATTTGACCATTTAAATACTAATATTGCTGTTATTGGACAATCGCCAAACTTTGTAGAATTTAAGATAGGTGATACATATATTAAAGGATTAGAAGCTATATTAAGCCTGATTCCAAAAACTCAAAAATCAAAAGATTTTGGAAGGTTTAATAATACATTTGCTATGGAATATGGGCTTGTAGAACCATGGGATTATGTCTCTGGTGTTACATTGCCACAGATATCGGAAATATATATGAACTTTGGTTTTTTTATGATCCCCATTTTAATGTTTCTTTATGGCGTATTTTATAAAATTATTTATGAAGTAATGACTAAAATTAATTCTCCAAATGTAAAATTTATTGGATTTATTTTTTTTTATATATGGGTCTTTCAGCATTCAGCTTTAGCTTTTTCTACTACTATGATTATGCAATTGGGAGTCTTATATGGTTTAATGATAACTCTTTTTATTTTAAACTTAGATAGGGTTTTAAACAAGGTTGTTAAATGATAACGTATAGATTTTTAAGACTCATAGTTATAATTATAAATTTTTTAGTATTTATTTTTTTCATAATTTCAGAGACTCGAGCTAATGATGTAGTTGTTTATGTAAATTTAAACAAGATAGTTTTTACAAAAAATGAACAGGTTAATGTTAGGATAAAATTAAGTAATCTGGCAAAAGATATCAAAAATCTGAAAGTTAATTTAAAAATTTATAAAGAGTCAAAGGTTATTTTTTCTAAGCAAAAATCTTTGTCATTAAATTCAGGGAAAAATGAAGAAATTTCTTTTGATTATAAGCCTTCCAATGAATATGGGTATATGGCAGAAGTTATAGTATATGAAGGTCAGTCAGTAGTCGCCAAGGATCATAAAGTATTTACAGTTTTATCCGAATGGAGCAAACAGATAATCATGACTATTGGATTACGTCCTGATTTAAGATTTATTCTTAATCCTGATACTGAAGACGATAAACTTAAAAATTTAGCAGATGAATTAGCAAATTATGGTATAACAGTCGTTCAATTTTATGATACGATGCCGAATTATGGTGTTCTTTATACAGATAAGGAAACATGGGTTCATCCAAGGAATGATTTTTATAGGAAAAGAGGGCTAAAGAACGATATAGTAATTTCTAAAGCTAAGATAAAAAAACTTATTAATCTACTGAAAGACAAAGGAATCCATGTCTGCTTTTATGATGAGATGGGTGCAAATGATATGAATGGTTTAAGGAAAGATTTTGCTATCTATGAACCAATTGAGCTCATAAATATATCAGAAAATATATATAGTTTACCCCAATTTTTTGATTTAAATAAAAGTTTTAAAAACAAAGGTAAGATGGTTAAGTTATATTCGGAGTATTCTTATGATGGTAATCCTTATACAATGAAAGATTATTATGCAGAACAACTTGCCAAGGCAGTGAAAGAATTTGGATTTGATTGTATGTTTCACGATAGTTTGACATGGTTGTTTGAAGCTGCATATTTTGGTTATCTTTACAATGGACAAAAGATAAACTTATCACCAGATGAAATTGGAAAGATTTTCATTAAAACAATAGAAGATAAATTAAAGAAGATAAAACCTGATTTCTTGAATATAATTAATGGCGGGCCTTATGACAATGTGGATAAAACGTTTGGAGAAACAAGAAAGCACTTTTTGTGGACTTTGGAGTTTCCTGGTAATAAGTCTCTGATCGAAAATGTTGCTTTTTATCCAAAGACATATATGGAGCTTAACGAAGCCTTAAACTCAGGATTTTACAATATTGTAATCTATCAACCCTTTTTTAATATAATCAATCCAAAAAACTATAAAACTTTTATGGCTTTGACTTTTTCAAATGGAGTAAATATTTACCATAAAAATGACTATTTAGCTAATAACTTACTAAATGCTTCTATAGCAGAGTACAATAAGTTTTCTATCTTATATGGCAAGTTTTTATATCCAAAAGTTAAAGAAATACCCAATAACTTAACTCTAAAATTTGATAAAAATTTTCCTTATGTTTTCTATCGAGTTGGTAATTATTACGTAATTAGTATGATTAATGTAAAACCTAATCTAAATATTTGGGGAAATAATAATAATGATATTTTTCAAAATTTAAAACTTAAAATAGAAGGTATTAAAAAAGTAAAAAAAATTATATTTTTGACACCAGACAACAATAAATATTTTTTTGGTAGTGAATTGAATTTTGAAATAAATAACGGTCATTCTATTGATATACATGTTCCAGAGCTGGATATATGGAGCATTATTGTGATTGAAGTATAATAGCTGAAAAAAGGAGAGAATTGTTTTGAAGATTCTTTTTATTTCTGGTTTTTATCCTGAAATTGGAGGACCTTTTCAATCAACCTTACAACTTGCAAAAAAGATTACTGAAAAAGGGATAAAAGTAGAAGTCCTTTCTCCTATTCCTAAGGGGTATAATAAAAATAAACTTGATTTCCTAAACAAGATGCCGTTTAGTGTTGACTATGTGGAAGAAATACCCAGAATTTTCATGCCTTCATTTTCTTTGCAGTTTTTCAAGAAGATAGAGGAAAAGCATAAAGAATTTGATTTAATACACTTTACTGGTATTTTTGATTTTTATTCATTACCATTGACTGGCTTAAGAGATACTAAGATTATTTATTCTCCGCGTGGTACTTTCATGAGGGATGCTTATAAACTAAAATTATTCAAGAAAATAAAAAAAGATCTATACATGAGTCTTATAGGTAGGAAAATTTTGAGTAAAGCAAGTATAATTCATCTTACAGCTGAAAAAGAAAGAGAAGATTTTTTATATTTTTTCCCCAAACTATTTGAGAAAACACATGTTGTCCCGAATGGGATAGATCTAAGAGAGTATGAAGAACCAATCAACAAAAAAGAACTGATTGACAAATATCCTTTTTTAAGTGGGAAAAAAATAATTTTATATTTAGGCAGGATTAACTGGAAAAAAGGTTTAGATATATTGGTAAAATGCTTTGTTAAGCTAAAAAAAATAAGGAACGATGTTCATTTAATTATAGCTGGTAGTGATGATGGAGATGGTTATGAGAACAAAGTAAGAAGTTGGATAGAAAAGTATAATCTTAAAAACGCTGTTACTTTTACGGGGTTTCTGACAGGTAAAGATAAACTAATGGCTTTAAAAAGTTGTGATATTTTTGTATCACCTTCTTATTCTGAAAATTTTGGTGTTGCAATAATTGAAGCTATGGCTTGTGGAGTGCCTGTGGTAATATCAAATAAAGTAGGTTTATATAAGGAAGTTGAAAGAAATAATGCAGGTATTGTTGTAGATACAGAGGTCGAAAGTGTGTATAAAGGAATTCAATTACTTCTTGAGAGTGAAAGCCTGAGAAATGAATTGTCTGCAAATGGGCTAATATTTGTTAGGGAAAACTATGATATAGATAAGGTGGCAGATAAAATGATCAAACTATATATGGATTGTTTAAAAGATGCAAGATATTAAAAATAATATTGACTATGGATGGAGCAGGCCTGAGACCTCTGCTCATATATATCTCTTACCTGCCATTTTAAAGGCTTTAAATTGGACAAGGACAGGTAATGATGCTTATATTTTAGATGCTGGTTGTGGCGGAGGCTATATAATGTATGAGCTTTATAAAAGGGGTTATGGGAATGTATGGGGATTTGATGCATCTATAAGTGGGATAAAGGTAGCAAAAGAGAAATTTACAGAAATTAAAGATAGATTTGAAATTCATAATGCTTATAATAAAAAGTTGCCTTCATCCTTTCCTCAAAGAGATTATGATGTGGTTTTGTCTGTTGAAGTTATTGAGCATCTATATTCTCCAAATAAATATCTTGAAAATGTATCGGAATATTTGAAGCCAAATGGTTACTTAATACTATCTACACCTTATCATGGTTATTTTAAAAATTTAGTTATTTGTTTATTAAACAAGTGGGATAAACATCATACTGTGAACTGGGAAGGTGGACATATTAAATTCTTCTCTAAATATACCATGTTACAACTTGCTTCGCAGTATAGATTTAAATCAGTGAAATTTTACGGTAGTGGGAGGTTGCCTTATCTATGGAAGTCTATGGTAATAGTAGCTCAAAAGATATGAAATTACCAATTTCTGTTATTATTCTTACTTATAATGAGGAAAAAAATATACAATACTGCCTTAATAGTATTTATGGATGGGTAGAGGAAATATTTATTGTAGATTCATATTCTACAGATAACACGCTAGGAATTGCTAAAAAATACACTGATAAAACCTATCAACATCCCTTTGAGAATCAATCAAAACAATTTAATTGGGCACTTGAAAATCTTCCAATTAAGACTGAATGGGTAATGCGATTGGATGCAGACGAATATGTTATGCCACAACTTAAAGAAGAGCTGTTGGTTAAGTTACCTTATTTACCACAAGAAATAACTGGATTATATGTAAAAAGAAGAGTTAACTTTTTGGGTAAATGGATAAGGCATGGTGGATATTATCCCATCTGGCTGTTAAGGATATGGAGATATGGTAAGGGTTATTGTGAAGAGAGATGGATGGACGAACATATAAAAGTTAATGAAGGTAAAAAAATATTTCTTGACAATGACATAGTTGATGATAATAAAAAAAACCTTAACTGGTGGATAGATAAGCATAATAGTTATGCTACAAGGGAAGCAATAGATATTTTAAATTTGAAATATAACTTTTTAAAGTATGACAATATTGAGTCAAAATTGGCGGAAACACAGGAAAAGAGAAAAAGATGGATTAAAGAAAAGGTATATGTAAAAATGCCTTTGTTCTTTAGACCATTTTTATACTTTATATATAGGTATTTCTTCAAATTGGGGTTTCTTGACGGCATGAAAGGTTTGATATTCCATTTTCTTCAGGGTTTTTGGTATAGATTTTTAGTAGATGCAAAGATTTATGAAATTAAAAAAATTGCTAAAGAAGATGCAAAAACTGTAAAAGATGTTATTGGTGAACTTTATAATATTCATTTGGAGGGAAGATGATTATTCTTGGAATTAATGCTTATCACGGTGATTCTGCAGCATGCTTAATAAAAGATGGAGAAATCATCTGTGCTATAGAAGAAGAGAGAATTAGAAGGATTAAACACTGGGCAGGATTCCCTTCAGAATCTATAAAGTTTTGTCTTCAATATGCGGGAATAACGATAGCTGATGTAGATTATATTACCATAGGTCGAGATCCTTCTGCTCACTTTGGCAAAAAGGTAATAAGTTCTCTGAAAAAACTTACAAATCCTAATTTTTTAAAAGATAGAATGGTAAATATAAAAAAAGTTTTTTCTTTAAAGTCTCAACTTGCTCAAGCACTGAGTATTTCAGAAAAAGACATTTCTGCAGAAATAAAGCATGTGGAACATCATAGATCACACTTAGCATCTTCATTTTTTTGCTCACCTTTCGAAGAATCAGCCATAGTTTCCATTGATGGCTTTGGAGATTTTTCATCAGCCATGTTTGCAATAGGTAGGGAGAATAAAATAGATGTCGTAGATTCAGTTACATATCCTCATTCTTTAGGAATTTTTTATACGGCCTTTACCCAATTTCTAGGTTTTCCTTTTTATGGTGACGAGTATAAAGTTATGGGTTTAGCGCCTTATGGTGAACCTAAATATTTGGATAAAATGGAAAAAGTTATAAAAATCGGCAAAAATGGCAAATTCCAGCTTAATAAAAAGTATTTTGTTCATGCTACAAAAGGCGTAGCTATGACATGGGAAGAAGGTGCTCCTTTTATAGATAAGCTTTATTCTGATGAGTTTATTAAAGAATTCGGTACTCCAAGAGAAAAGAGTGAACCACTTACTGAATATCATAAAGACTTGGCTGCGAGTGTTCAGAAACATTGTGAAAATGTGATATTCCATATGCTGAATAGTTTTCAACAAAAGACAGGCCTTAAAAACATCTGCATTGCCGGTGGAGTGGCCCAAAACTCGGTGGCAAATGGTAAGATTACAGAAATGACAGGTTTCGAAAAAATTTACATACCATCAGCAGGCTATGATGCAGGTGTTGCAATAGGCTCTGCTCTATGGTTTTACAACAATGAACTTGGAAATAAAAAAAGAAACTTTGTAAGATCAGCATATTTAGGTCCTGAATACTCTGATGAACAAATAGAAAGCATCCTAAAAACAAAAGGTGTAAAGTATATTAAATTAGTTGATGTTAACGAAACAATTGAGAAAACTGCATCACTTTTGGCTAATGGTGCTGTAGTTGGATGGTTTCAAGGAAGGACTGAATTTGGGCCAAGAGCATTGGGTAACCGTTCTGTACTGACCCATCCAGGTCGTCCTGATGCCAAAGATCTCATTAATAGTAAAATTAAAAGAAGGGAATCTTTCAGGCCTTTTGCACCATCTATTTTGAGAGAATATGTTTCTGAATATTTTGAACGTGAAGATGATGTATACTTTATGGAGAAAGTATTTAAAATAAAGGCAGATAAGAGAAAACTACTACCAGCTGTTACCCATGTGGATGGAACTGGTCGGCTTCAAACGGTACATAAAGATATTTCTCCTAAATACTATTCTCTCATAGCTAAATTTAATGAGAAAACAGGTTTACCTATTCTTCTTAACACATCTTTTAACGAAAATGAACCTATTGTAAACACTCCAGAAGAAGCTTTAGATTGCTATCTCAGAACAGAGATGGATGCTTTGGTTATGGGTAATATATTAGTTTTAAGAAAGACATGAAAGTTTCGATTATAACTCCTACCTTTAATTCTTCTAAAACCATAAAGGATTGCATTGATAGCATAAAGATTCAGAGTTATCCTCTGATTGAACATATAGTCGTAGATGGTGGTTCAACCGATAATACTATAGAACTGGTCAAAAAGCATGGAATCAATGATACAAAGTTAATTAGTGAGAAGGACAATGGTATCTATGATGCTTTAAACAAAGGAATTAAAAAGGCCGCTGGCGATATTGTTGGGATTCTACATTCCGATGATTTTTATGCTTATAAAGATGTCATAAAAGATATTGTTGAAGTTTTTACAAAAGAAAAAATCGACTCATGTTATACTGACCTTTGTTATGTTAGTGCCCTTGATACAAAAAGGATTAAAAGATACTGGAAGGCTGGCGCTTTTGATAGGAAATCTTTTCGCTTCGGTTGGATGCCACCTCATCCCACCTTTTTTGTAAAAAAAACAATATACTATCAACATGGTTTTTTTGATTTGTCTTATAATATTGCAGCAGATTATGAGTTAATGATTAGATTTTTATATAAAAATCAGATTAGTACATTTTACTTGCCTAAAGTAATAATAAATATGCGTGCTGGTGGAAAGAGTAATAGGAATTTAAAAAATATTTTAATAAAAATGTATCAAGATTATAAAATTATTAGAAAACATGGTTTAGGGAATATAGATGTTTTGTTTTTTAAAAATATAAGAAAAATCACTCAATTTTTAATATCAACCTAAATATTAAAAAAAGATTTACCAAGAAAATTTCAAAAAAACAGTAAAAACATACTCTATCTCCCCTAGCATCCCCTCTTTTGCATTTATCTTTGGCGGTTGTTGTTGTATTATATATTTCTATGGTTGAGATAGTTTTGGGGATTAGGGGGCTTCATTGTGCTTCCTGTGTTAGAAGGGTAGAGACTAAGTTGTTGGAGACTTCTGGGGTTGTCTCTGCAAATGTAAATCTCGCTACGGCTAAGGCCATTGTTAAGTATGATCCCAAGTTGATTAATGTAGATGGAGTTAAAGCTGCTATTAAGTCTATCGGCTTTGAAGCCTATGATATTAAGTCAGAGATAGATTTAAAAGATGAAGGGGCTATAAAGAGCAAGAATTTTGTCTTATCTCTTATTTTTTCTATCCCCCTTGCTATTATTACTATGTCTGAGCATTTTCATATTTATAGTTTTTTTGATTCTGACAAGGCAAACTCTATTTTTCAGCTTCTTCTTGCTACCCCTGTTATTTTCTTTGGTAGAGAGTTTTATATAAATGGTTTTAAAGCGGTTGTTAAGTCAAGGACAGCTACAATGGATACACTTGTTGCGCTTGGTACTGGAAGTGCCTATTTGTATAGTCTTTTTGTTACTATCATGATTTTTTTGGGAAAAGAAGGTTATGATAGTATGCACCTTTATTATGAGACCAGTGCCGTTTTGATTATGTTTATCCTTCTTGGTAGGAGCTTGGAGGCAAAGGCAAAAGGAAAGACATCAGAGGCTATAAAGAAGCTTATTGAGCTTTCACCGAAATATGCAGTGGTTTTAAGAGATGGAAAAGAGGTTGAGATACCTATTTCTGAGGTTGTTATAAAGGATATTGTCTATGTTAAGGCAGGACAAAGGGTTCCTGTAGATGGTATTATTTTAGATGGCTATTCTTTTGTTGACGAGTCTATGATAACTGGTGAGAGTGTGCCAGTGGAAAAGAAAAAAGGTGATGTTGTATTGGCAGGTACTATTAATAAGATGGGTACCTTTATTATCGAAGCCACCTCTGTAGGCGAGAATACTGTTTTGTCTCAGATAATTAAGTTGGTTGAATCTGCTCAAAGCTCTAAGGCACCGATCCAAAAGATGGCAGATAAGATAAGTGCTATTTTTGTGCCAGCTGTTTTAGTTTGTGCTGTCATTAGTTTAATTTTCTGGAAATTCTATGGTTTTGACACTTATTTTGCGATTAAGGCAATGATAGCAGTTTTAATTATAGCCTGTCCATGTTCTTTGGGTCTTGCAGCTCCAACTGCCGTTATTGTTGGAACCGGTATGGCTGCAGAGAAAGGTGTACTTTTTAAAAATGCCGAAAGTATTGAAAAGTTATCAACTATTGATACAGTGGTTCTTGATAAAACAGGTACTTTAACCTATGGTAAGCCCGAAGTGATTAAGGTTTTTTCTGTTATTGATGAGAGTATTTTTTTAAAATATGTGGCCTCTTTAGAGAAAGCCTCTTCCCATCCATTAGCTGAAGCTGTGATTAAAAGGTATGGGGTTGATGACTTTTTTGAGGTGAAAAATTTTGAGACCCTTCCTGGTATGGGTATTGTTGGCTACATTAATGGCGATAAGGTTTTGGTTGGTTCAATGAGTTTTTTGGTAGATAATGGTTTTGAGATTGAGCCAGAAGGACTTGAAGATGGATTTACTTATATTTTTGTAGGTCTTGTGTCTGGAGTAGATAAAAGATTTTTAGGTTATCTGGCGTTGTTTGATAATTTAAGGGATGACGCCTTTGAGTTTGTAAGCAGTCTTAAAAGATTGAGTATCGATGTTTTTATGTTAACAGGTGATAGTGTAAAAGTTGCAGAGATTGTGTCAAAGAGACTTAATAATATTAGTTATAAGGCGAGAGTTCTACCTGAAGAAAAGCAAAATGTTATTGCCCAATTAAAAGCTCAAGGCAAGAAAATAGCAATGGTTGGAGATGGTATTAACGATGCGCCTGCTCTTGCCGCAGCAGATGTGGGGATTGCTATAGGATCTGGCACAGATATTGCAATTGAGGCTGGAGATATAGTAATTATCAACCCTAACTTGATGACTATTTATAAAGGAATTTTGTTGAGTAAAAATATTATTTCTAAGATAAAACAAAACTTTTTTTGGGCTTTTTTATATAACAGTCTTGGCATACCAATCGCTGCAGGTGTTTTATATCCTTTCTTGGGCATTCTTTTAAACCCTATGTTTGCAGGACTGGCTATGGCTTTTAGCTCTGTTTCCGTTGTAACAAACTCTTTACTTCTTAGGAGAATTAGAGTATAAAAAATTATGAAAATCCTTCCGCCATCTTTAACAGATATTTTTGATAAAGAAGAGTTAATTCATCTTGTTGAAGATTTTTCTTATAAGTTTGGTTTTTGTGCCTACATCCTTGATCACAAAGGTAGGATTGTGGTGGACAAGTCTTTTTTGCCACCCCATTGTAAAAAAATTTTAGAAGATAAAGTGTCCTCAAAAAAATGTATAGAAGACACGACAAATAGGCTTTCTAATCTCGATATTCTTATTAAGGAATGCTGGGCGGGTTATAAAAAGGTTGTCATTCCTATTAAATTTTTTAATAAGGTTATAGGTTACTGGCTAACCTGTGGAATTGATAATAATTTTGACGAAAGATACATTGATGCTGTGTTTAAAGTAACAGAGAGTTTTATAAATAATTTTCTTAAAAGTTACGAAAAATGGTGGAATGAGAGGGAGTTAATAGTTAATATCTTTGGTGAGCTTGTTTCGGAAAAGGATTATGATTTATTATTACAAAAAATTGTTAAGGCAACAACTGAGATACTTAAATCTGACAGAACTACTTTGTTTATTTATGATGGGGAAAAACTGGTTAGTAAGATAGCAGAGGGTATAGATCAGGAGATAGCCTTGAAAATAGGAGAAGGTGTTGCAGGGCGGTGTGCTTTAAAAAGAGAGGTTATTAAAGTAAATAAGGTAAGCCATGATACAGGCATAAAAGTCTTAGTTAAAGATTATAAGATTAATAATCTTATTTGTGCACCTATAATTTTCAAAAAGAAGTTACTTGGTGTTGTAGAATCTTTTAATAAGTTCGGTGGTTTTACTCCTAGGGATACAAAATTAATTACCTATTTAGCAGATGCAGCGGCCATTGCATTAAATAATGCTCAGACCTTTATTGCATTAGAGAGATTATCTATCACAGACTCATTGACACAGTTGTATAATAGGTCTTACTTTTTAAAATCTTTAGAGAAAGAGATTATGAGACTTAATAGATACGAGGGGAACCTGTCTATTATGTTCATTGATATTGATGATTTCAAACAGCTTAATGATAAATATGGTCATACAGTTGGTGATATTGTATTAAAAGAGCTGGCAAATTTAATAAGAAGTTCTCTTAGAGATGTTGATATTGCAGCACGCTTTGGCGGGGAAGAGTTTGTTATTATGTTGCCAAATACAAACCAAGAGGGAGCGTTAACTACTGCTAAAAGATTACAAGATATGTTAAAAGTTACTTTACTTGCGGGACATACAATAAGCGTAAGTATTGGTATTGCATCTTATACTCAAGGTCTTGCTGCAAAAAGTATAATAGATAGAGCTGATAAAGCTATGTACAAGGTTAAAAGAACCGAAAAAGGAAAGATCAGCATCTGGTAGATAATAGTTCTGTGAATAAATCAATGAATAGGTCTTTTGGTGCTATTTGAGTTGATTTTAAATTTTTGTCTACATTAAAAAGCAAGATATAAAATCTTTTCAAGTCTTCTAATTTAAAATCTTTAAAATTTATATAGCATTGAAATAGATAGTAGGGATGTTGTGATTTAAGAGTTTCCTTAGGCAATAGGTCAAAATATCTTTTATAAAATTTCCTTTCAAAGTTGTAGAAGTCTGTATACTCCTCTTCGTCAGAAAACTCTTTTATTGCTATGGTATTTCTTAATATGCTTCTTAAGTAACCAGTTAGTTTGATATAATCTGTTTTTGTGTTTTTTGGATTAAGTATTATTCTTAAAATTGAGGCGAGGTCTTTTTTTCTAATAAGTTCGGGGATTAATTGGCTATCAGGAAAAATATCATCATCAAAGGTATTGTCTATATCTTCTCTAGTAATATAAGCCTTTCCTTCTGATATAAGGGCAAGTTTTTCTAACTTTGTTGGCAGCTGAGATGATTCAAAAGATTTTTCTTTCAGGTAAAAAAGATCTTCAGGAGTGATTTTTTTATTGCTTTTTTTAAGAAAGTCTTCAATTTTAGCTTCAATCTGATTTCTTATTTCTTTTATTGATAGTTTTGTTTCCTTTTTTTCGAGAAAAACTCCGCAAGACTGGAAGAGCTTAAAGTTTTTTGTTCTTTTATCGAGTTCCTTTGTGGTAACTATTAGGCAGTGTCCATCTGGAATATTTGATAGTAGTGAAGAGAAATCAAAGCTCTCTTTTTTGCTAATACTCTCCAGTTTAAGAAAGGATTTTTTAATCAAATCAGTAATGAAACCTACATTCTCAAATTTAGGGAAGAAACCCTCTAAAAGGGACGGAGAGCTTGATATATTATTTAGCTCCTCTGGAGAAAGCTCCAGTTGGTTTAATGCCTTTAAAACTTCTTTGCCTGCTTTTTCATAGTCCTTTGATTGATAGAAAGAAAAGGCCCTTTCAAGAATATCCTCTATGTTTTCATCGGATTTAAAAATATCAACATCTTTGATTATAAAAAGCCTTGGGATACCAAAAAGTGAATAGTTTCTTATCTCATCGGCTATAACAGCCCATTCCTTATCTCCAGAGTGAATTGTTTCAATATTCTCAGAATTAACATTAAGATCGTTTACAATCTTTGCTGTTTCTAATCTTTGAAACTCCTCATCTCCGAAGATAAGGTAGACCTGGCTTTTCATTTATAAGTTTTCAACTATTAAATCGCCAACTTCAGAGGTTGAGTAGCCCATCTTTCCAGCTGACATACTCTTTAGCTTAGTAGTAATAACCTTAACCACTGCATTTTCGACTCTTTGGGCTGCCTTTTCCTCGTTTAGATATCTTAATAACATCTCGCCAGATAATATACATGCTACTGGATTTATTACTCCCATCCCTGTATATTTAGGTGCGGAACCACCAATAGGTTCAAACATAGAAAGACCATTAGGATTAATATTTCCACCTGCAGCAACGCCCATACCTCCCTGTATCATAGCACCTAAATCGGTAATTATATCTCCAAACATGTTGTCAGTAACAATTACATCAAACCACTCAGGATTTTTAACCATCCACATACAACAGGCATCAACATGCACGTAATCGGTTGTTATATCTGGATATTCTTTGGCGACTTCATAGAATGTCCTTTCCCATAAATCAAAGGCGTAAGTAAGGACGTTTGTTTTTCCGCAGAGAGTGAGTTTTTTCTTTTTGTTTCTTTTTCTTGTATAGTCAAAGGCAAATCTTATGCATCTTTCAACACCTTTTCTTGTGTTTATCGATTCCTGAATAGCAACTTCATCAGGAGTTCCTTTTTTCAATACTCCACCTGCCCCTGCGTATAAGCCTTCAGTGTTTTCTCTAACAACAACAAAATCTATATCTTCTGGTTTCTTATCCTTTAAGGGGCAATCAATATTTGGGTATAGCTTGACAGGCCTTAAGTTTATATACTGATCGAGCTCGAAGCGAAGTCTTAACAAAATACCTTTCTCTAAAATACCAGGCTTAACATCTGGATGTCCTATGGCACCTAAATAGATAGCATCAAAACCTTGTAGTTGTTCTTTAAAATCTTCAGGTAGAGTGACGCCAGTTTCTAAATAATTATCACCACCCCAGTTAAAATAAGTAAAACTAAAATCAATGCATTCCTTTTCACCAACTGCTTTTAGAACCTTCACCCCTTCGTTAATTACCTCAGGACCTGTGCCATCTCCTGGTAATACAGCGATTTTGTAAGATTTTTTTTGCATCATAAGACTCCTTTAATGTTTTTTTGAGATTTTCTCAGAGACTTAAAAAAAATGCCGAGGGTCGGAATCGAACCAACGACACGAGGATTTTCAGTCCTCTGCTCTACCGACTGAGCTACCTCGGCAACGTTATGTTAACAAGTGAACAAGAATTATATTATTATTCTTGTTTTCCTGTCAACCCTTTTTTCTTGGTGGTAGTCCTATACTTTTATTTATTAATCCTATTAATCAATCTACTTATTGTAGAATAATGCATTTTTAAGTGTCTTGCTATCTCAATTTGTTTGTATCCATAATCATATATTGCTGAGTATATGGCTGTGTTTCTATCATCTTTATTTTTGATCACTTCTTCTGAAAAGATAATCTCAAGAGGTGGTCTGCTGGCAAATCTATGAGTTTTAGGAATCTCTAAATTTTTCTCTTTCTCTTTTGTGTATTTAATTAGATTCTTAATAAAATCTTCTTCCCCAAGGAGTATCTGACCTTTTATCTCATCATAGATTCTACCTTTATTTATGCCGCTTAATAAATAGTCTTTAAACAGATTTATTGCAATGTTTCTATCGCTATGAAACTGTTCCAGTAGCCAGTCTATTGATAAAAAATCAGGTTTTTTTTCTAAACCTAAAGTAGATTTATAGCTGCTCCATTTGTAATCGGCAGGGTCATTAACTATTTGAGCTCTTACAGGGTTTAATATTACGTAGCGACAGACCTCTAATAAATGAGATTGTTTTTGAATAATTATTGCTTTATATCTACCCTGAAATAGATGGCCAATCCTTTTATGTCTTTTGTTAAAAATTTGTGTATATACACCATTTAGCTGACGCATACCTTTAGATAGATTACCGTCTGGGGTCTCAATTACAATATGGTAATGGTTGTTCATTAGGCAATAGGAATAACAAAGCCAGTTATATTTTTTTACTACTTTGGAGAGAATGTCGAGAAAGCTTATTCTATCTTTATCATCTAAAAATATGTTTTTCTTCTCATTACCTCTTGAGGTTATGTGATAAACGGCAAAGGGATATTCGATACGTAAAGGCCTTGCCATAAAGAGATGGTATTCTAAAGATAGGGAAATGTCAAGAATAAAGACCTGACCCCAA
>FMJZ01011137.1_pt1 | contig 19403 bp, 10 predicted proteins | sample 1987881 | NCBI WGS metagenome assembly FMJZ01 (sample SAMEA4378227, study PRJEB15110) | soil metagenome | biome: soil; feature: Field; material: Soil | place: India | collected 2015-03-11 | depth 0 m
CCTGCCGACTTGCCGATTCTTTGTTCCACGACCCTCGTCCCCCGTCCCGTCTATTGATGGCACACTTTTAAGTTGGTGACGGAAATGGCGAAGCAGCGAACGAAAGCGATAGCTCAGAAAAGGAGACAGGCGGAAGCAAAGCAGCAAATTTTGCAAAGGCAGTGGGTGCAGTTTCAAAACTGGCTACCGATAGCAGCCTTGACGATTTTCGCCATCCTCTTACCCCACTTGACGGGAACAAACGATTTGCTCCTTTCAGGTGTCGTTTTGGCTGCAATTTTGTCAATGGGCTCAATCGCACTGGCATGGCAGGTTTGGCAGCGGAGACCGCTCCCGTTGACCGCACCTGAAATTACTTTGCTTGCCTTTGCTGCGTGGCAATGGTTGACAGTTGTTGCTTCAGTTTATCGATGGGCAAGTTTGTTGGAAGCAACTCGGTGGACAGCGTTCTCAATTGTCGCCATTGCAGTCAGACATTTGAGCAACGAACAGAAACGATTTTGGATTGCTGCTGCTTTCGTGGGAGCGGCAACCTTGACAGCCTTGCAGGGGCTTTTGGAATATGGGTTCAACGCTGCGATGGGCAATTTAGGTTGGCGCGTTTTTGGTCCTTTCTTACAACCCAACCTGTTTGGCAATTTTTTGCTGCTCGCCTTTTTTGTCGCTTCGGGTATCGCCTTCCAACGCCCCAGAGGTTGGACCTTTCTCCCTGCTTTTATTGCGCTGCTTTTACTTGCAACAATGGCGCTGACTGGTTCAAAAGGTGCGTTACTTGCTTGGTTTGCAGGCTCAATCGTTTTCGCCATAGCGATGATAGCCAACTCAACTTCAGAGCGAGTTCGAAGGCGCTTGTGGGTTGCATTGACAATCAGTTTAGTCGCAACACTCGTGATTGCCTTCCTTATCCCACCGATTCGCATGAGGTTTGAAACCCTTTGGACATCTCAGGTTCATTCGTGGATGTTCCGAATTTTGGTTTGGAAAGCAACTTTCACTGGAGCACTGTCAAAGCCTCTTGCTGGCTTTGGCGCTGGGACTTTTGAGTGGGCATATCCGCAGTTCACAACCGTCGGTTTTACCCGACATGCTCACAATGGGTTTCTTCAAGTCGCCATTGAAAGCGGTTTTATTGGCTTGACAATTCTGCTGGCATTTTTCTTTGCCCTGCTCATGACCAAACCTTTCCACCGACCGAACAACCGATCTGCCGACTTGCCTGCTCACACATCTGGCGAATTGTCGACTTCACTGACTTCCGACTTGCCCATCCGTCTCGGTTGCATCGCCGCTATCGTCGCTTTTTGCCTACACAATTTGGTTGAGACAGCGTGGATGACCCTTGTCAACTTGTTGGCTTTGTCAATTGTTTGCGGGATGATTCTTTCAACGATTTCGGTTCGGCTGCAAATCAGTTGGCGATGGCAGGTTATTTTATTGCTCCCACTCCTGTTCGGAATTTGGCATTCAGTTGCGGTTTCCCGTGGAGCATATTTTGTCAAACAGGCTCAAAGAGAGATGCTGCCATCGTTACGACTCTACTGGCTTGAACTCGCAAGTCCCGCTGACCCCTTAAACGCAAGGCACAGAATTGACCAAGCGATATTGCTTGAGGCTTGGGCTGAAGCAGCGGGTGACGAAATGAAGCTCAAACAAGCGCTGCAACTTTGCAACGAAGCAATTCGATTGCAACCGTCACGCTCAGGCAACTACAAAGTTGAGGCGAGGATTTTGCGAAAACTCGGCAAAACACACGAAGCCGAAAGAGCACTTCGCAAAGCATTGAAATTCAACCGAACTGACACGGAAGCGCTTTTGAGGTTGGGAGAATTGCTGGAGGAAAAAGGCAAAGTCAAGGAAGCAGTGCAAGTTTATCGGCGGCTCATAATCCTTGAGAAAAGCGACTACGGGCGTTACAAGCCTATTGATCAGTGGCAGGACATCTTCATCGCTGCGGGCAAAATTCGGTTGGCGAAACACAGCAAGCCTCAGGAAGCGAAAAAGTTGCTCGTTGAAGCCGAAGGAACGCTGCTTAGTTTCCTTGACACTTACTTGCCCATCCTGAGAGCCAGCGACCCTGAAATTGCGGAAAGCCAAAAAGCATTTGTGGAGATGCTTTTGAGCAAAATCAGAGAATTGCGCCGCCCAACACGATAATTCGCACCGAACTTTCAATGCAGTCACCATGTAGGGCACAAGTTCTGTCCCGTGAAGCATTAAATTACGCAACTTCGCCTTTTGGCAGCTGTCCAAAAGAGTGGCAAGCAAATTTCAGGAGGTGCCTTCGGTGTCCTGCGACTGGGCACGGAAATCAATGGTTTTGGCAGATGGATTGACAAAAGAGGAGCGGGTGGAGTTGGAAGCGCACTTGAGCCAATGCCCATCCTGCGCTGAAGAGTGGAGAAGATGGCAAAAGTTGTTTGCGATGCTCAACCAATTGCCATCAATTTCGTCAACCCCTGAAGAGCGCACACAACTGATGCACTCATTGAGTTATGTCCCACAAGTCACAGAACTGAGTTGCTCAACGGTGAAAAGTTTCATTTGGCGTTGGTTGGACAATGACCTTTCCGAAAGAGAAAAGGCAAACCTTATTGCTCACTTGGCAAACTGCGACAAATGTCAAGCGTTTTTGTGGCAAGCGGAGCAAATGTCTTACATGCTTCGCTCACTTCCGCGATTGAAGGCAACTGCGACTGAAAAGGAAACACTCAAGGCTCGGTTAAGGCGAACGAGCAAACGACCGACCCTTATCCCGTTCGTTTGGCGCGTTGCACTCCCCGTCGCTGCAGCAGCAGTTTTAATGTTCACTATCTTGGCGAAGTTGCAATCACCTACTCGTGACCAAACAGCCTTAGTTCAATCTGGTCGTGAGGAAACGGTAACACCTTCAATTGCGATGACTCAGCCGGTCAAACCAGAATTGCCTAAAGTTATCGAGCAAACTGAGCGACCTGAGCCAAAAGTTCGCCAACCTGAAGTTCGTCGACCTCAAGTTTTGGTTCAATCGCAGCAACCTACCATTGAGCCGAAGCGAATTCAAACTCCTGCAAAACAGCCCATAGAGAAATTGCAAATCGCCAAATCACTTGAGCACCGAAGGTCAGAGAAATTAGCGATACCCGAACCACCTGAAACTATTGCAACTGTTCAGGCTGCTCCAGAACTCACTGTCAAGCCAGAAGCTCAGGAAACCGTCGTTGCAGAACCACCTAAAGTTGTGGTGCCACCGACCGTTACCGCCTCCCTACCAAGCAGAACTCATGAGGGGACACCAGTTTCTACACTGAGCACTCAAACTCTTCCGTCACAGCCAGTTCAGGAATCGCCCAAAATGGCTTCGCTGTCATCAGAGACTCGTCAATTAATCGCTTTGCCACCAGTGACCGTAAAAAGCGATTTGGATTTGCAACCTCCTCGCGTTAAACTCACCGTTGTTCCGCCATCGCAAAGGTTGTATCAAAAGTCGGGCGTGGCGTTGGTTACTGTTCCGCCGGAGAAGCGACCCGTGAAAGCAGGCGAGGAACAAGCCCTTGTTCCTGACCTCTCTATCCCCTTGGCTGCAGAGCGATACCGCAGCCACACTGCTACTATCCCCTTCTTCCGCTTCGGCGTTTCGTGGTAGCGTGCGTTAAACTTTAAGGTGGCGAAAGCGAGGTGATGCTGCCATGAGAGCGAACAATTGGGCGTTTGTGTTTGGGCTGGTGGCAGCCATCACCTCTTTTGTTTTTGCCCAAAGTGAAAGTTTTACGCCAAAGGATTTGAAAGCAAAACCAACCGCTTCCAATCCAAATAATTTCTCCGTCGCCCTACCATTCTCCCAATCCCTCTCTCTCAACCTGTTCCGTGACTACTCGCCACCACCTCGCCGCAACTTCCAGCAGCGCAAATTCGTTGTCGGGCGAACGGTTGTCGGCGGTAGCACTCAACTCAGTATGGGTGAATTTCAATTCCGCTCAACGGTTTTGAGGAGTGGGGCAGTAGTGCCTCGTTCCTTTCCTGAAGACCCGACCGATACTGCTAATGCTTTATCGCTGTTTGCTCCGCCATCGCCAGCAATGAGGTTCCGCTCACCTTCCGCATTCCGAAACGAGTGGGAGCGTTCCTCATTCGTCGTTTGGCAAGGTGAATTCTTCCACCAAAGCATCGGCTACCAAAGCCGTGATGATCAGTTCAAAGCAACATTGCATTACGCCGAAGCGGACTCTAAGTTCCGACCTGCAACCTCAGATTTCGCTCAAAAACTTGCAGCCGAAACTGGCTTGCAAATGCCGCTCAACGCTGTCGCTGGCGTTCGCGTTCAGCAAGGCGAAGCGGAATGGAAGCCAGACAGCAAAACGACAATTCAAGCCTTCTTGAACACGACAACGGGGCAAAAGGGTGGGGTCGCCGAAACCCGTTCATTCAGTGTTGGCAATTCCCACTTAACTTTCCAGTGGGACAAAGTTCGCGCTGAGGACATGCACAAAATTCCCGCATCCGCAGGTGCTGCTCAACAGCAAGTAATTCAGCGTGCATTGACACCTCAAAAACAAGGTCAAGGCAACCGTCAAGCACCTTTGCAAGTCGGCAACTGGCAACTTTGGCGAAACCTCAAGCAGGAGGGCGTGCAAGCATCTTATCAAAACAAAGGTGTGCAACTTGCCTTTGAGCGCCGAGACATTTCTGGAACTGGCGGAACAGTTGAGCGGAACAATACAACTATCGTCTTGGGCAAAGAACAATTTGTTTGGCAGCGACAGCGAGAAGATGTTGCAAAGGGAACTAACCCAGAAGCGCTGAAAGCACTCGGTTTGCAATCGCTTATCCCACGAATCGGTTGGCAAACGAGTCGAGAAAAACTCGCCCTCAAATTCAGCGCAAAGGATGGTTTCAGCCGCGAGGAGTTCAGATTGAGCAATGGTTCAACTGACATCAACCGAAATTCAACTCAATTGTCGTTGCTCAGCGGCAAGTTGACATTCAGTGAGCGGAGCGAAAACACAGCGCGCGTTGACCCCAACTTCCTCAAGGCTGTCGGTTTGGAAAAGGATTTGCTGAAAATCGGTTGGGCATATCGCGATCGTGAGTTGAAGTGGCAGTTCAGTTCAAAAGATAGCCTTGCAATTACTCGCTACCGTTACGAGAGTGACAAAACTGTTTTGGAGCGGGCTGGCACACAATTGACTTTGTTGAGCGGGAGAATGCAATGGGAAGAGAGAAGAGAGCAATTGTCAAGGGGTGTTGACCCCAACTTCCTGAAAGCAATCGGTTGGGAAGGTGTAGCACCACGACTTGGTTGGTCATCACTTTGGCAAAGGTTCACATGGCAACTGACGCCAAAAGAGCGACTCATGTTCAGCCGTTCACGGCACGAAAGTGGCGGCACAGCAATTGAACAGAAGACATATGCCCTCAGCATCGCAGGAGGCAAGTTTGGCTGGGAACGAACTGAAGACGAAGCAGCACCAACTTTGAACGCCGAACAGTTGAAAGCGCTCGGATTAAACGAGTTGACAAGCCGAATAGGTTGGCGAGAACGACAAGACAAGTTCACATGGCAACTTGCACCTAACATGAACTTGGTTCACATGAGAAGTAACGCCGAAGCATTGCCCGATGCGCCTCAACCGTTCCGAGAGAAGCAAAGCCACGAAACGATTTTGACAGTCAATGCTGACCCGAAACGCAGAACTCCGCCGATGACTTTGGCTTTCGGAGGTTGGACATTGCAGCCGAAAGATCCCGGCCAACAACCTGTAACTGAGCGTCACTTGCGATGGGACACGACTCAGCAATTGCCGTTGTTCAGTGGTGTTCAACTCGTGATGCAAAGGCATTTCACTGAAACCAAGCAAGGCAACACCGAGCACGATACTCGCTTTGCCCGCACAGTCATTCAAACCCCTGACAAAAAGCCCGTTGTCTTGTTTGTTGACAGGTCAGTTCATGAAGAGACAGGCAAAGAGCAACGGGAAACCGTTAACGCTCGCTTGACGATGCGATTATCGTCGGAATGGCGATTGACGACCCAACTGAACAAGCAACCTCAAGACAACGGTAATGTTGAGAATCGTCAACACATCCTTGCATATCAACCTCGCCCTGACTTTGCCGTCAAAACTCAACTTACCAGAACCGAGATGCCAAACGGTGAGCGCGAGCAAACTGATTTGACAGTTAAACTCGGCGATGAAAAGAAGGGGACACAACAATGGCAACTCTCCCGATTTGAAGCAGACACTAAAGCCCAAACAGATGTCAAAGGCTGGCGGTTGAGTTGGGATTGGAGAGTTCCGAACCGATTGAACTTGACTGTTCAACTTGGACGGGTAAGCAGGGAAGATGACCGTAACAGCAATGAAGAGAAACTGACCGTTCAGTTGCCCAGCAGCAAAAAAGAAGGCTTGACATGGAATTTAGGTTACTGGCGAATGAGTTTACTTGATCCTGTGCACCAACAGCAGATTGCAAAGCAATTCACTCAATCCGCTTCTCAACCTGTCCCGCAAGCGGGGACTCCGCCATTGACAATTATCAACCCTCAAGCTGACAGTTACCGAACCGTTTGGGTTGTCGCCAGCAAACCCGATTTGCACATAGGCGCTCAACTCGGTCAAGCCGAGGGTAGCGAGGAAGAAGCCAGCGACCAAAAGGTTTATATTGAATTGCCAGCCACAAAATCACGCCCCTTCGCTTTGCGGTTCTCCTACTGGAAAGTTGAGCAATGGGATGGTAAAGAACGGGAAATCCCTGTTTGGCGGTTGTCAATCCCGCTCGGCAAGGGCAAGTTGGTCTGGGGTGCTGCTACTTTCCGAGACCAACACGGCGAACTTCCGATGAGGGAATTTGCGATGGTTTTGCCTCTTGACAAAAAAGGTTCTCAACTTGTCATTACGAACTTGACCAACATGCCTCAGGGCTGGGCTCAGCAATGGCAACAACAAGATTGGCTTAAGTTTACCGGCAGCTTGGCACTTGTGCCTCAGTTGCCTTTTGTTCGACAACAACTTGCACCTTACAAACTCCACCAAGCCAACTTGGCGCTTCGGTTGAGCAAGGAATGGAAACTTGTTGGATCTTGGGAGGAGCAAATTGGGGTCCCGCAAATGCCCATAACTCACGATTGGCGTCTCGCCCTTGAGTGGACGCCAACAAAGACGATACAATGGCGGTTTGAATGGGCAAAGTTGAAGAACGATACACCTAAGTCCATTCGCACCGAGTTGTTCGGTGTCAGTTACAATTACAAACTCAGCGACGCTCGTTACATCACCTTCGGTGTCCGCTGGCTTGAAAATCCGCTACTTACCCGCCCCAATTTCCGCAACGACCGCTGGCTAGCCACTCTGAGTTTGAGCCAGCAATGGTGACCCCCTCTCCCCAGTTTTACAGGAGTGCAGTGTTGTTTAAATCATGAAAGGGAGAAGCCTCTTGGACGATTGAACCAGACGATGTTGACCGCGCCGAAGAAAGGGCACGAATCCTGCGCAAAGCGGGAGTTTGGGCTGTGCCTTTTGCTGGTGGCAGTATTTGGTCTTCACCTGAACTGAGGTTGCAAGCGATAGAGCGAAAAATTCTGTGTGTCACTGATGGTCGCTTAGAACCCTAACGAGCCAATCGGGAAACTTTTGAGAAACTGCTTGCATTCTGGAAACCGAGATGAGACCAGCTATTTTGGCACGGCTTTACACAACGCTAATCTCTTTCTGGACAAAGCAATCCTGAACCGTTAACTCCGTTCCTTCAAGATGGCTTCCATCATCTTAAAGGTCTCGTCAATTTGCTCTGGCTTTTCAAAGCCAATGATGAAAGTATGGACGCACTTTTGTGTCAGGACGAACCAGAGGCTCGCCTCACGCTGTGAAGGTTCTTGGAATGTCCCTTCACCGAAAATCTTCATCCCGACGACCCCTTTACCCTTCTCTTGCATTGCCTTCAAAATTGGCACGACATCCTCTGGCATCCCATCCATCCTTGAGCCAGTGTGGTTGACTCTTGCAAGTTGGACATCAACCCAATCTGAAGCCAAAGAGGCTTTCAGTGCAGCGATACTATGGCTTGAAGTCCCATGAGCCTTGATAACGCCCTTCTGCTTCAATTCCTCCAAATCGTCCATCATCTTTCGCAGTTCCTCAGTCCATTTGCCACTCATCGTGCAGTGAAGCAAGACGATATCAATGTAGTCGATGTCAAGTTCCTTTCTGAACCTATCAACGGCTGCTTTTGCGTCGGTGACAGGTTCGGGCAATCCTTGAGGCATGAACCAAATTTTGGTTTGGATGACATATTTCTCGCGAGGGATACCTTTGAGGGCATCTCTCAGGAAGGGATGAGTGCCGTAAAGGTCAGCAGTATCAAAGAAGTTGATGCCTCGTTCGTAAGCATGCTTGACAAGTCGCTCAAAGGCTTGGTATCCCATTCGCGTGTGATTTGACCGTCGCATCCAGCCTCTCATTCCCGTTCCCAAACCGACGAGTGAAACCTTTATGCCAGTTTTCCCAAGCATCACCTGCTGAGTCGGTGAGCTCAAAGGTCGCTCATCAAATGAGTGAACTTTTCCAGTCAGTGTCGTCCCTACACTGATGACGGCAACTTGCTTCAAAAACTCCCGCCGTTTTATAACTCCCATCTCATCGTTCCCTCCTTGTCGCACTTTTGGGTTGCACCTGGCGAGAAATCGCAAACTCAAACTTTGAGACGCACAGAAGACTTGCAAGTTTCTGTGTTGAACAACGGCTGTTTATCGGAGGGCTGCTCTTCTGAGCAGCCGCAAAAACTGGCACGAAAAACAATCCACCGTAAGGAGGAAATTCAACAAAGCATACAAGCCAAAACGGAAAAGACGTTTTCGCCTCAAAGTGCGCTCACAAAGGCATACTGTCCACTGCCAACCTCGTAAACTGCGAAATTGCCTTCTACACCTATGAACCGAACGCCTTCCGATTGAGCCGCAGGTTTGCCACTTTCGGTTACGGTCGTTTCATCTTTCGTCGGCACATAGGCAAGCGCTGTTGTGTTTGCGGGAACGGTCACTTTCAGGTGAAATTCGTTGCCCTCTTTTCTCCATTCAACAGCAATGCGACCAAAAATTGAGTTGTAACTTGCTCGCACAAAGTCAAGACCGTTGGGAATGGGGCGAACGAGGATTCGCTTGAAGCCTGGCTCAAGTTCGTCAATTCCTGCAACGAAGCGGAACATCCACTCGCCGACGCAACCGAACGCATAATGGTTAAACGAGTTCATGCTTGGTTCGTGAATTGTGCCGTCAGGTTGAATGCTGTTCCACCTTTCCCAAATTGTCGTCGCTCCCATTCGAACCATGTAAAGCCACGAAGGATAGTCCTCTTGCAAAAGCAATCGATATGCGACATCGCTGCGCCCGAATTTGCTGAGCACCGGCATCAAATGTCTTGTCCCGACGAAACCTGTAGCCAACTTCCAGCCACGCCGTTCAATGTCGGCAACAAGGTATTCAACTGCCTTTGACTTTAACTCGTCTGGAAGCAAATCAAAGTCAAGAGCCAATGCATAGCATGTTTGAGTGTCTCCTTTGATGCGCCCATCAGGTTGCACATATGCTTTGACAAATGCTTCGCGAATTTTGTTGAATAGGCTCCGATACTGCTCGGCATCCTCGTTGCGTCCAACCGCTTCTGCCACATCTGCCATCGACTTGACAACATAAGCGAAATAAGCCGTAGCGATGACATCTCTCGGAGTTGCAGGACCTGCAGGCACCCAATCTCCGTAGCCAATTTCGGGCCGCAGGTAGTCTTTACTATTGCGGACGAGAAAGTCAATGTAGCGACGCATATTTTCGTAGTGGCGTGTGATGAAAAGAGTGTCGCCAGTCACTCGCCAAAGGGTATATGGGACGATAATTCCTGCATCTCCCCACGCTGGGGTTCCAAATCCAGCGCCTGTGGCGGGTGCGACATCAGGATAAGCGCCATCGTCTCTTTGGCTGTCGTTCAAATCAATCAGCCACTTGGTCATGAAGGCGCTAATGTCGGCGAAGTAAGTAGCGGTGCGGACGAAAATTTGAGCATCGCCCGTCCAACCTTGCCGCTCATCCCGTTGCGGGCAGTCAGTTGGGACTTCAAGGTAGTTACCTCTCAAACCCCAACGAATGTTTTCAACCAAACGGTTGACGAGCGGATGCGAACACTCAAATTCACCGACCATCGGGACATCAGAGTGCAAAACGATGCCTGTAATGGTGTCCAAAGGAGGCGTTCCCGGGTAGCCTGTCACCTCAACATATCGGAAACCGTGATAAGTAAAGCTCGGTTCCCAAACTTCCTCAGGTGCGCCTTTACAAATGTATGTGTCTGTTGATCGCGCACCTCTTAAGTTTGCAGTGTGCAGAGTTCCATCAGGCTCAAGGATTTCCCCATAGCGCAAAACGATTTTCGTGCCCGCTGGTGCGTTACGCACTTTCAGTCGCACGATACCGACAATGTTTTGTCCCAAATCAAAGATGAACGCCCCAGGCCTAACTTCTCTCACTACCTTCGCGGGCAACTCCATCATCTTACGAATTGGCGGACCAGGATGCCAAGTCAATATCAAACCTTCTCGCCCCTCGTCCCCCATCCCTCGTCCTGTCACAACTGGCTTCCAATCGCTGTCGTCATATTCGGGCGTATCCCAACCTGTCAGCTCTAACCTTGCATCGTAAGTTTCGCCCATGTAGTTATCGGCTTCCAAAATCGGACCGTAGTTAGTTTTCCAAGTTCCGTCACTGATTACCAGTTGACTTGAACCGTCATCAAACTCAATGTGCAGTTGCACCAAAAGGCGCGGTTCACCGCCAAATTTATTTCGTTGTCCCCAACCACCTTGATAACCCGCATACCATTCATCGTGCAAAATTGCACCAATAGCGTTTTTGCCTTGTTGTAGCAAGTGAGCGACTTCGTAAACGCGGTAGTAAACTCGCTTGCGGAAATCTGGCCAACCAGGCACGAAATAATCGTCAGTCACTCGCTGTCCATTAATTCGCAACTCGCAAGTTCCCAATGCGCTGACAAGCAATAAAGCACGCCTGACAGTTTTTTCAACAGTGAAGGTTTTGCGCAGGAAAGGCAATGGTGGGACATAAATGGCTTGAGGGTGAACGAAGCCCCACGGTGGTGTTCCAAAGTTACCCAAATCCCGCACGCTGCTCCAATTGCTGTCATTAAAATCAATTTGCTGCCAATTTGGCTGCTCTTGACGGGAGCATTTCCAACTACGGTCGGTAAAGATAATGAATGGGTCACCGCTCTCAAACTCCACAACCAACTTACCCAGAACGCCTGCAGGTCCGCCTTCGTTAGTGGCGGCAACTGCCAGGACATTTTCGCCCGTGCGCAGCAAATTAGTTGCTTCTGCTGTTTGAGGTCGCCGCCAGGCGAATTCTTTTCCATCGCTGCGGGCAACTTCCACGCCATTGACGAACAAAACGAATTGATTATCGGCAGTGAACAAAATTCTGGCTTGCACAACTTTTCGGTTGGCAGGCAACTCAAAAGTTTTGCGGAAATAGCGAGTTCCAACAGGAGCGTTTTGGCGTGGATTGTCTTCGGGAAACCAAATCCAGCGACAACCTGAAAATGTCAAGAGCCGTTCCTCCCACGGGGCAGGTTCATCGTAGCCAATCCATTGCGCCTTCAATTCCCTCTCATTCAGGATGCCCATGACCCATCTTGCAGGTTCGCTCCAATCAGATGGATGGTCGTCTTTATCCCAAACTTGCACTTTCCACCAGCATTCCATAAGCGAACTTAGCGATTTACCCTTGTAGACGACCATCGTGTCGTCGGAGGTAACCTTGCCCGTGTCCCATAAGTCACCAATATCTTTGTCAAGGTTTTGGCGGCTGGAGGCAACGATGATGCGGTAAGCGGATTGGCGCTGCCCGCGTTCGTTGTGGTCAGTCACTTCCACAACCCAACTCAATCGTGGCTGCAAAACATCAACGCCCAGCGGGTTGACCCGATACTCGCACTGCATATTCGTTACCCTCAAACCAGCCATCGCGATCCCTCCTGTCATCATCAAACCAAGCAACACGCACCAAACCCTCATCCGAAATCACCGCACAAAGTTTACGACAAAAACCGACGAACTGCTATGCGATTTTGCCTCAAGCGCGTTGTTGTGCTTTTCTTTTTGAAACGAAGCACAAACGGCGAAATGCGATAAACACTGCTGTTGAAGGGCAAACTATCGCCTGCATTGACAAACCCAATCCTTTTAGCACGGCCTTTTACTTTCAACCCAACAAAGTTTTTCTCCTCGCAACAAACTTGAGAGAGAAGGAGCGTGATGGTTTCATGAAAGTTATAGTGGCTGTTACTGGTGCGAGTGGGGCTCTTTATGCTCAAAGGCTGTTGCAAGTTCTATCGCAACATGAGAAAGTTCGCGAAATCGCTTTCATTATGTCGGAGCAAGGCAGGATGCTTTTCGCCCACGAACTTGGTGTCAACCTCAACTTGAAAAATCCCGACTTGAGTTTGCTTGGGATAAGCATGGACAAAATTCTCGCATTCCATCCAAAGGATTTGGCAGCACCACCTTCAAGCGGCTCAGCGAGATACGATGGTATGGTCGTTGTCCCCTGCAGCACCAACACCTTGGCGAAAGTGGCTCAAGGACTTGCTGACGATTTAATTTCTCGTGCAGCACATGTTATGTTGAAAGAGCGAAGACGGCTTATCCTCGTCACCCGAGAAACTCCTTTGAGCCTAATAACTTTGCGCAATATGGTTGCTGTGACGGAAGCAGGTGCCATCATCGTTGACGCTAACCCCGGCTTTTACCATCACCCCAAAACGATTCAAGATTTGGTTGACTTCATTGGCCAGCGAATTTGCGACCATTTAGGTCTTCCCGTTGAACTCGTCCCTCGTTGGGAGTTGCCTGAAAAATGGTGGGTTCATGAGGCTTAATCGCAGTCAAAACTTCCGTCAATAGAAACTGGGCTATAATTTTTTTCGGAAAAAGCGAAAAATCTCAGAGATTGACAATTTCTCACAACGAGAAGGAGGGCGTTTGAGTGTCAGAAAGGATTTTCATCGGAGTTGCTTGGCCTTATGCTAACGGTCCGCTACACTTGGGGCACATTGCCGGTGCGTATTTACCAGCAGACATTTTTGCCCGTTACCATCGCATGAAAGGAAACGAAGTTGTGATGGTTTCTGGCTCGGACACTCACGGTGCGCCCATAACCCTTAAGGCTGACAAAGAGAGTGTATCGCCAAGGGAACTTTTTGAGCGCTACCACAAACTCTTCTTGCAAGTTTGGCAGCAGTTTGGCATTTCCTTTGACCTTTACACCCACACCGATACCGAGAATCACCATCGCATCTCCCAGAAAATGTTTTTGCGCCTCAAAGAGAGAGGCTACCTTTTGGTGCAGAAGCAGTTGCAAATGTATTCTGAGGCGTCGCAAAGGTTTCTGCCCGATAGGTATGTCATCGGGACTTGTCCCCATTGCGGTTACGAAAGAGCAAGAGGCGATCAATGCGAAAAATGCGGCTCATTGCTTGAGCCGACACAATTGCTCAACCCGAGAAGTCTACTTGACAGCACAACCCCTGTTTTGAGGGAGACCGAACACTTTTTCTTGGACTTGCCTGCTTTTGAGGAGCGATTGAAGTCCTATGTTGCTGAGCACGAAAACATATGGCGTCCCAATGTCCATCGGTTCACTCGCAACTACCTTGAGCAAGGATTGCATCCCCGCCCTATAACTCGCGACCTTGATTGGGGAATACCTGTGCCCGTTGAAGGGTTTGAAGGTAAGGTGCTTTATGTCTGGTTTGAGGCGGTCATCGGCTATCTGTCGGCAACAGTTGAATGGGCAAAATTAAAACGGGACGAGGGACACGGGACAGGGGACGAGTGGAAAAGGTTTTGGTATGATGAGACGACGAAAAGTTTTTACTTCATCGGCAAGGACAACATCCCCTTCCACACTTTAATTTGGCCTGCGGAGTTGATGGGTGTTGAGAGGTTGGACGATGCCTACGAAAATGTCAAGTTCGTTTTGCCCTACGATGTCCCCGCAAACGAATTCTTGAACCTTGAAGGCGACAAATTCTCGACTTCTCGCAATTGGGCAGTTTGGGCTCACGATGTTGTCCAAAGATACAACCCCGACACTTTCCGCTACTACCTCACCACCATTGCCCCTGAAACCGCTGACACCGAATTCACTTGGGCGGACTTCGTGAGGCGCAATAACGACGAACTCGTCGGTTGGTGGGGGAATTTAGTCCATCGCGTTTTTACCTTCACAGATAAAAACTTTGACGGTTGCGTTCCGCAACCAGCAAAGTTGACAGACCGAGATAAGGAAGTTTTGCAGCAAGCAGAGCAAATGTTGAGGACTGTTGACAATTTGCTGAGCAAATGCAAATTCAAGAGGGCACTTGCAGAAGCTATGGAGTTTGTTCGGTCTCTAAACCGATATTGGGACGAACAGCAACCTTGGCAAGTGGTCAAGACCGATAAGCAAAGGACGGGAACGGTTTGTTATGTGACTTTGAGGGCTATAGACAGTGTTAAGGTTGCGTTGGTGCCTTTTCTGCCCTTCACTTGTGAACGGCTGCACCACATGCTCGGTTACGAAGGTAAAGTTGTCGGCGATTTTGAAGTGCGAGAAATTCCAGAAACCGAACGAACTCACTTGGCACTCATCTACAAACCCGAAAGCGTTTCTTTGCGTTGGCAGCCAAGTGAACTACCATCTGGACAGCGTTTTCGTGACATCGACCCCTTGTTCGCTAAACTTGACGAAAAAGTCGCTGAAGAGGAAAGAGCGAAGTTGGGGAAACCAATGGAAGGTTAAAGGGCGGACCTCAAAGCGGGAAGCAGATTATAATCTTGCACGCGAAAAAAATTGCAAAAAGTGTTGTTTACCTTAACGCCTCTACTATAATGCGGGAAGATTTCCTAAGCCAATGCAAATCTTTTTAGTTCGGTTCCCTTCACCAAGCCCAAACTTTGCTCAGTTCTGCCTGCATTCTGCAGAGGCGGGCAAAAACCCCGTCTTTCTCCATCAACTCTTCAGGCGTCCCTTGCTCAACGAGTTCTCCTTTGTCAAGGACGATGAGCCTGCGAGCACTTTGAAGGGTTGAGAAGCGATGGGCGATTGCAATTGTTGTGCGGTCTCTAACCAAGTTGTCTATAGCCTCGCGAATCTTCATCTCGGTTTCGGTGTCAACATTTGATGTAGCCTCATCAAAGATGAGGATTGCAGGGTCTTTCAAAATGGCACGCGCAATTGCAAGGCGCTGTCGCTCACCACCTGAAAGCCTCCCGCCTCGTTCGCCGATGTAAGTGTCATAAGCGTCAAGTTGTTTGAGAATGAATTCATGAGCGTTAGCTATCTTAGCAGCCGCAATGATCTCCTCCAAATCGGCATCAGGTTTCCCGTAAGCGATGTTTTCCGCAATTGTGCCGTTGAACAAGTAGGTTTCTTGAAGCACGACGGCAATATGTTTACGCAACGATGCTAATTTGATTTTCCGCAGGTCAACGCCATCAATCAAAATTCTCCCTTCCTGAGGGTCGTAGAAGCGAAGGATTAGGCTTATAAGTGTTGACTTGCCAGCCCCGGTTGGACCGACAAGCCCGATCATCTCACCTGGTTGAACCTCAAAGGAGACATTTTTCAACGCTTTGTTGATGCCATCGTAACTGAAACTCACATTCTCAAACACGATATATCCTTTCACTTCGTCAAGTTCAATTGCATCGGGGGCGTCCTGAATTTCGGGTTGAGTGTCAAGGATTTCAAACACCCGCTCGGCAGCAGTTGCAGCCCGTTGCAACCTGTGGGTCAGTCGGGTGAGGTTTTGGATCGGGGCATAAAAGCGCCAAAGGTAACCAATAAAAGCCATCAAACTCCCCAAACTCAAGTCGCCTTTGATGACCAAATAACCTCCATAACCCCAAACGACCAAGAAACCAATGCTTGTCGTGAACCCAACTGAAGGGAAGAAAACTGTCCACAACTTTGCAGCCCTCATTGTAGCCCTAAAGTGACTGTCAAGGGCTTCGCTGAACCTTTTCACCTCATGTCGCTCTTGCCCAAACGCCTTGACAACTCTCGCACCAGGGATTGTATCGGCTAAGATCGCGTGAATTCGTGCAAACCTTCTCCAAACCATATGCCACAGCCTTCTGACCCTTTGGCTGAACCTATTTGCCAGCCAAATCAAAATCGGTACAGGAATCAATGTAGCGAAAGCCAATTTCCAATGCATAGTGAACATGACGGCGCTGACGAACAGAATCATGAACACATCACGCAAAATGTCCTGCAAACCTTCAGTCAGGAAATCTTGAAGTTGACTAGTGTCGTTGGCGACCCGAGAGACAAGCCTACCCGTTTGCTCTTGGTCAAAGAAGCGAAGTGAGAGCAAATGCAAGTGTTCGTAAAGTCTGCGTCGGATGTCCACGACAATTCGTTCACCCAGCCAAGCCATAAGGTAACTTCTCACACCAGAAAGGACTGCACCAAGAAAGTTTAAACCAAGCACGGCGGCAACCACAATGATGAGGTTGTGAAAGTTTTTCTTGAGCAAAGCCTCGTCAACGGTGAAGCGCATCAAAAGGGGTTGAACAAGGTCAGTTAATTGAATCAGCACCAGCAAAACGAAACCGCTAACTGCAGCGAGCCAATAGGGCTTGACAAATGTGAGCATTCGCCTGATGACTTTCGTTTTCTGCAAACAGAATGGGCAGACATCGGTCCAAGGCGGCAAGGGTTGGTTGCACTTGGGGCAACGACCGCGCCGGCCAAGCAAAAAGCCAGGGCGACGGATCGTTGGTTCAGGTTCTTCCAACTTCAGTTCTGGCAACCCTTGAGATTTGTATCGTTGGAAGGCTTGAGCCAAACGCTCAAACTCCACTCGCCTGCTATGGGTGAAGCGGGCAAGGGGAATTTGGCGACCATTGATGTGAGCGTAAAGGAAAGCATTGCCAACATAGGTCTCAACCTTCAAGTCATCCAGTTCGGTGAACAAAACTTCCTGATTTTCAGTGTCCGAACCCAAAGCGATGATACGGAATGGAGTCACTGCCACCCAACTTTCACCAAATTGTCCATCCAATGTTAAGTCGGCTCGTAAGACAGCAATAAGAGGCTCACCATTAGGGCGTTCCTGCAGTTCCTGTCTTATCTCGTCAGGCACTTCCGCTAACGGGTCGCGGTTCGCCTGACTATCCGCATCCATCCCAACGACACCTCACTTTCATGGAAAGTCGTTCACACAAATTGAAAACCCAAATTGTAAGACGCACCGTTCTTCGGCTTGGTAAAAGGTTAACACAGCGAACCTAAAATCGCTGTCGGGCTTTTAAAACACCGCAAATTGTTGTAAAGTCTCTCGCACGGATGTTATCATCAAGCTGAGCGTGCTTTTCGTCACAGACTTTTTATCGTCATCAAATTGCCTTAAAATTTACTGGCTCGCTGAGGTGAGATGTTGAATGAAGTTAGGCATCAACTTGCGTTACCTTGACGAAGAAATGCTGTCACGGTTTGACTTGGTTTTGTTTCCTGTCAAGGAGGTTACAGGCCGGACAAAAATCTCGGATGGCAATCCAAAGGTTCGTCCAGTCATATCTTGCTTTGGGCACACTTCAGCAGCAACGAAGTTCCCAGATTGGGTGGCAGTGTCTGAAGATGGTTTGCCAGCGCTGCCAGGCAAAAAGAACTTGCGTGACGGGTTCGCTTGGGGTTGGGTTTGCCCCAATGTTGAAGAACACCGTGAAAATTTGCTCGCTATCGTAAAACGAATGGCTGAAGGCAATTGGAATGGATTGCACCTTGACTCAGCGCAGTTCCCCGAAGCAAATTACTGCCACTGCTGTCGCTGCAAAAAGAAGTTCGCAAAAAGTGGCATTGACAATTGGCACGAATGGAGAGTTTCGGTCGTAACCGAATGGGCCGCCACTGTTGCGAAAGAAGCCAATAAACCAATCTCTTTGACAATCCATCCAGATCCCTACTTTCTGCGGGAACGGTTTGGAACGGACTTGAAGCGGTTAGCGCCTTTAGTTGAATGGTGCATGGTGCCAATTTATTGTCTGACCTACGACTTGACTTATTGGTTGGACACTTTGCTTTATGCTTTCGCCCGTCTATCGCCTATACCGCTTTTCATTGAACTTTACGCCGTTGAACCAGAAGCGACGGGCATCCTGAAAGCGATGGCAACAGTTGTCAAATATCCAATTGCCGGCATCATTTTCTACGACCCAAAAGGCAAAAAGGTTCGGGAAATTGCTAAGATTTTGCGGGAGGACAGAGAAGTGCGTGAACTTATTTCGTCGCACCCGAACCGAAAATTCTACGAACTTGCAGAGCGAATCGCAGAATGGCGGTGATGTTCAATGGACAAAGTTGTGCTCGGTGTTGATCTCGGTGGCACGAAAATGACTGCAGCGTTGGCAACACAAAATGGTCAAATTGTCAAGTTTTTGAGAGTCCAGACGAAACGAGAAGAAGGAGCAGAAGGTGGATTTAAAGCAATCTGTGAGATGGTTCGGGATTTGCTCGGTGAAGCAAAGCAAAGGGGGTTGACCGTTTCTCAAATCGGTGTAGGCTTTGGCGGTCCAGTTGATTTTGAACGAGGCATCGTTTACCTGTCGCACCATGTCTTGGGTTGGGAAAATTTTCCTCTGAAAGCCGAACTTGAAAACCGCTTCAAAGTTCCCACTCTTGTGGACAACGACGCTAACGCTGGAACCCTCGGTGAATGGATTTTCGGGGCAGGAAAAGGCATTGACGATTTGCTTTATGTCAACATCGGCACGGGTATTGGCGGCGGGATCATCAGTGGCGGAAGATTAGTTCGTGGGTGGAGAAACTTGGCAGGCGAAATCGGGCACATGACCGTCAAGCCTGACGGACCAGTTTGCACTTGCGGTCGGAAAGGTTGCTTGGAAGCATTAGCCTCAGGTAGCGCAATTGGTCGCGAGGGAACGGAAAAGTTTGGACGAACGATGAAAAGTGAAGAGGTTTTTCAACTCGCCGAACGAGGAGATGAAATCGCAAAGCAAATTATCGCCGAAGCCATTGAAGCGTTAGCTTTCGCTATCGGCGCTGCAGCTAACTTGTTCAATCCAAAGCGTGTCATTTTGGGTGGTGGGGTTGGTGAGGTGCCGGAGCATTTACTTGCTGAGCCTTTGAGGAAGATTTTGCCGCGCTACACTTTACCCCAAGTAGCCGAAGGCTTGGAAGTTTTCCGAGCCCAACTCGGCTACGACGCAGGCATAATGGGCGCAATCGCTTTGGCAATTATGGCGATTGGCAATTAAGTGCTTAACCTTGACAAAATTTTTACCACGCAAAACTTCGCCAAGAAGGAGGTCTGAGACACTATGGTCGACTTGACAGAAAAAGTTGGATTGCCCGTTAAACT
>FMJZ01009483.1_pt1 | contig 19402 bp, 18 predicted proteins | sample 1987881 | NCBI WGS metagenome assembly FMJZ01 (sample SAMEA4378227, study PRJEB15110) | soil metagenome | biome: soil; feature: Field; material: Soil | place: India | collected 2015-03-11 | depth 0 m
CCCCCAAATGCCAGCAAGACATGCTGCGACCGGAAGCAGGACCACTATCGCCACTGGGTGAACCTGCAGGTATACTCCCTGTATCTTGGGTCTCAGCAAGGCATTTTCTAAAAGCTGGATTACAACGTATAGAACTGCGGCCCATAATACCTTTGCTGGTGCAATCGCCAGAGCCACTACAAAAGTAGCGGTACCTCCGGTCCAAAGACCCAATATGGGAACAAATTCCACTCATATTTGTTGGCTCCACCATCTATAGACGAAAGATATTGAAATGGGCTAAATAAAAAAACAACAGGGTACCCCGAATCAACATTGTAACCTCACGCTTCGAGCTCGCCTGCGCCCCACCTATATTTTCTCTTGCACCTTCTTGGTTATCTCTGCAGCAACCCCACGAGCCTTCTTAGCAGTCTCAGATACCTGTTCTTTGATGTCTTCCAGCTTCTCCTTTACCAGTTGCCTGGTCTCTTCTCCAGACCGCGGCGCTAGAAAAAGACCAAGGATGGCACCCAAGATTGCTCCAACAATGAAACCGGCAACAAAACTACCGCTATCCCTTTCAGACATCGCTCCTGCCCTCCTTTTTGTGAAAAAACTTGGTGACAAAATCAATGCCATCCATAATACCACGGACCATAGCTGCAAACCGAAGTACAGGCTCGACTATCTCTTCCTTCACTGTTGCTGACATTTGGTAAACTGTGGATGAAGTTGCCTCCAGTGTGGTCAGAACTGCTTTAGCTTTTTTGTACAGAAGATAAACAAGCACAGTAATAAATAGAACAGTGATACTAACCACAACCCCAGAAATACAGATAACAATATCTCTGGCTAGTTCAAAGTTCTCCATGTTGCCTCCCGCCGTGTTATTTTCATCCCATCATACAACAAACTTAAACCGTTTTGGAATCAATTTGAGAACCCTCGTTATTCCCCCGGAGCCATAATACAATACCGGTTACCAATAGTACAGAGGCAGCAATTATGAATTCAGCCTGAGTTGCACTTACAATCTCCTTGCGCACCAGCACATAATTGTAATTAACAACCAGATAGACCACCGCAGAAAGCAGATACAATTGCCACCAGCGACCCCTGCCCATCCCCCACCCAACAAGGGCAGTCGAGGCAAGATTAGCACCTAAGAGAAAAAAACTTTCCCAGAAGCCTACAAGTTGTCCGATGCCTTGCAACTGCACATTTTCCCAGCTCCAGCCAGTGGAAAAAATATAATTGTGTGCCCACATCGCCTCTAAGATGCCGAAACCTGCACCACACACAGCCCCTGTGGCTAGACCAAGCCCAGGGGTGATTTGCCAACCCTTCCGCCACCAGACAACCACCAGCGGCAAAAGCTTGAAGCCCTCCCGAACCATACCAAACAAATACATGGATGGCAAACTAGCCAGCAATGCCCATTTGTTTATTGTTTCGGCTGTCCAGAATTTCCCATATGCCAGTGAGACACCATATCTCAGTGGATATGACACAATAGCAAGTGTTACCGGCGCAAGCACAGCTCCTGCAGCTAGTACAGCCCAGAGCCACGGTTTTTTCACAAGCGGTGGTCTGTAACATGCCAGCCAAACTACCCCGAAGAAAAGAGCTAACCCAATTCCCCATACAGACGGAGAAGAAAAGAAATAAACAAAGAACTGGAGCATTTGCTGCAACATCAAAACCTCCTCTAAAGTCTAACTATTTCCGCCTTCAAGTATTCTAAATCCAGAAGCGCCACTGTTTGATGACCTGTCAAATAGCCACAGACCTCACCTGGATTTACCAAAAGCGTTGGCCCATGGATGACCTCTGCTCGGTGATTGTGTCCTCTTACAACGACGTCGTAGAAACCACATCTCAGAAGTGCGTCCACAATATGTTCGTGTGCTCCATGCAACAAAGCTATCCTTCGCCCCTCTAACTCCAAGATGGCAAAATCTCCTAGAGGAGTAGTTCCCAGTTCACCAAACCTTACTCTTATATATTCGCGATCCCCCTCGTTGTTTCCCCAAACATAATGCAGCCTGGCTTTGAGCCGGGAAAATCTTGGCACCACGAACGGTGATACAAGATCGCCGGCATGTAAGACATCGCTCACTCCTTGCCCGTTAAAAAAATCGATAGCTGCCTCAATTGCATCAATTCTATCATGTGTATCTGACATGACCCCGATAAACATGCTCACCTCCGATAGCTTGAATCAGACTGTTCGCTGGGAGCAGACATTACATTAGCCACACACGCCGGAATTCTCTAAACGGGGAAAGAATAGCCCGGCCAGAACTGCAAAACAATCGATTCTGTAACAGCGCCTGACGGCGATGGTTCTTCTGAAACAGAGGGGCGACTTAACCAGTCGTAAAGGAAAAACGCCACCATAATAATGATGGCTATAATAACAACCCCCAGACATCCCGTAAGCCACGGATCGGATTTTTGCTGCTTTTTACCACCAGCTTCGCCGGTCTTCCCCACCGCTGCAGGTTCACGCACTCTTTGAGGAGGATGTGTGGCCGCTTCTTTAGGAAACGGTTTTATCTTGCGCGGAGTTGGCCAGTACAACCTTTCCCGACAACTGGGACAATTTATGAGCGTCGAATTTACAATAGCCCCGCAGTAAGGGCAATTGTACTGAAACCTCTGCCCGCAATATTGGCAGTATTCTTGTCCCACAATGTTCTGTGCACCACAAGTAGAACACAAAAATATTTCTTGCATTTCTCACTCGCCTTGGCTTGGTGTTATATACTTGCAAACACGCTCACAAATCTTAGCTGCCGTGTACTCTATTCGCAAACAGTGAGCGACTAAAAATGCCTGACCTGACAATCCATCCTGAAGCTACACTAGTCAGTTTGTTGCTCTAACAATTCCTCCATTTTGTGAATCAAGCTTTCAGTTTCACTGGTACTCAAGCCGAGATTACTTTCAAGACGACTGAGGTAGTGATCCAGATCACGGTATTCTGTTCTAGCTCGTGCTATCTTCTGGTTCTGTTTCATAATTCTGTTATCGAGCTCTGTAAGATCAATCCCGAGTTCTAGCCGCTGATTGAGGAACAAAAGGATCTTCTTCCACGCTTGAGGGTCCTCTCTAGCTACTAAATAGAATGGCACTTGCACCCACAAGTTAACCGCGGGTATACCACGCTGCTGAGCGATCCAGAGCAGAAAAGCATTGAGAGTGGGCCTCTGACCTTCCGGAGTCTCATACTCCATGTCGCTAACCACATCATAAGGTTCAACAATTTTCTTTGTCTGTGAAGAATTTGCCACAGTCAGTAATGCTCGGGGGGTAGTATGAGCACTTGCCGATGCCATTCCACCGAGAATGTACATTTCCTTTACTCTGCAAATTCTTCCCACAAAGTCCAGTATGGTTGTCAAAAATGCGTACCACTCCGCTCTCGGCAAGCTGCTTTTGGTTATCAGTAAGTTCTTCTGCGAGCAAAAATAGAATTTCGTTTCGGGAAACTGTGCTACATCGTCCTGAACGACAACTCCGTCTAAAGGGAAAAAACCTATCGGCTCCACTTCAGCAAATACAAAGCCGCCAAGTTGCTGGACCAAATACTGAGCGACTCCGCCGCCGACTCTGCCCGCATCAGGCATCCAAGCAACAATCAGCGGAGCCACCCCTACATGCAGCTCTCTAAGGATATTTACCCTGGCTGAGCCACTAATATCAGTCGTCATTGGACTCTTTTTTGAACAATTTGTCAATCTCTTGCAAGATTTTTCTCTTATCTTCTTCAGTAATGGGTCCCGATTCAGCTTTTCCGCGACGTTCAATACTTATCAGCTTGTCCAAATGTTCCCTTATCTCCAGAGGCAGCTTGGAGTAAATAGCCTCGATCTCTCTTCCCGTTTGCTCAACGAAACTGTCCAGTTCAGTCATATCAATTACAACTCCAAGAATCGCACTCAAAACTTCAACCACTGCTTTGGAACCTTTAGGGTAAGCGATAGGGAAACCATGTAAATAGATTGGTATCTCACCCATCAAACAGATAGCTTCAACCCCTTTTTTCTTGGCAACCCCCAACAGTAACCCGTTGAGTCCCGCAATATTGCCTTGCCCACCATGGCCTTCTATGTCTGACATTAGTACCACATTTTGATAGCCCCTCATCTCTTTGAGCAACGAGCTACTATTGGGCACTGCCCAGACTCTGGAATTCGTAGTATGATGAATCGGCGCTACTGCCGCCCCAGATGTATATATACGCCGGCAACCAAATCTCAAAGCCGCATCAACAACTAAGTTTGCCATGTTGTACGCTTTGGCTCCCTCTGCATACAGCTTTACTTCTGTGTCTGGCTGCTCCTCACCGATGAAAAACAGCAAGTCCCTCTTGTGCGTCCTTTTGAAGTAGAACTTACTGCTGGGGAATTCAAGAGCTTTCAGCACACCATCCCTAATCACAACCTTCTTAGGGTAGAAAAATTCCCATGGCTCTATTTCGCCTAGCTCCTCAGCCTTAAGTGCTCTTCTCAAGGTATCGACTGCAATGATACCTATATTACCTATCCCAGGCCAGGACGCTACTAATATCGGGGATTCAAGTTCTGGCTCTCTATACAGTACAACACCCAATTTTGCTCGCTCACTGCGGAGACATAATTATTCTCTGATTAAGTATAACACACGCAATAGCGGACTGAAACCTGAGTTCACCACATTACAAGGATACGAAGCTCTCCAGCACATCCGCCCGATGATCGCTTGGCTAATGGCTGGTTTTTCTTAGCAACGAAAATAGCAACCCAGTCATCAATTCTGCAGATTTTAGCAGCAATTGCGACACAGTCACCTGTTTCTACTTCGGGGGTTCAAGCATACTTGCTAACCAAGCAGTTCGAGTTCTTGACAGTGCACCGATGTAGAAGCTATACTTCCATCCAACCAAGAGGGCCATTAGCTCAGTCGGTTAGAGCACGGTCCTGATAAGACCGGGGTCTGTGGTTCGAATCCACAATGGCCCATAGCTCTTAGCAGGGCAAGACTCTACTTCCAGCCCTTCAACGTAGGACATGGTGTTCCAAATTATCCACAATAGAGACATGTTGTTAGTATTATGCTGGGCCTCCATTTGTCTCACTTTGCTGTACTATGGGAAAGCCTGTTAGAATGATGGTTATTGGGTCAACGCATACTGGGCAAAAGGGCAGTCACAGACAACAATTAAGGTCGGTTGGTCTTCAGTCATAAGGAGGTAGCACATGTCAGAAAGGGAAGTTTTATATGAGAAAGAAAAAGGCATCGGGATTATCACCTTGAACAGACCCGAGCGACTCAATGCAGTGACGCCGGATATGCAACTGTATTTAACAGAAATAATACGTGATATCATCTATGATGACGAAGTCAAGGCAGTGATTCTTACTGGCAGAGGACGCGCATTTTGCAGCGGGACCGATGTATCCAATTTGGGCAGAACTCCGGAAGAAGAGGCTATTGTCGAAGAGCAAAGGAGACAAAGGGCAAAAAGAGTAACCTTGCCAGACGCTTATCCACTCCCTGACTGGACATTTACCCGGGTTCCCAAACCGACCGTTGCTGCGGTTAATGGTACTGCCGTTGGGATGGGTGCCGAGTGGATAGTCCAATGCGATATCAGAATCGCCTCAGAAAATGCCCGTTTTGGCTGGATTTTCCCTTTGAGGGGGCTCTGCCCTGATTATGGTTCTGGACCCTATCTTTTGCCTTACATCGTAGGACTAAGCAAAGCTCTGGAGCTTATGTATTCCGGCGAAATAATTGATGCACACGAAGCGGCGAGAATAGGACTGGTGGACAGGGTGGTTCCACCAGAGGAGTTGATGCCAGCAGCAAAGGAAATTGCACACAAGCTTATAAAAGGTGCACCTCTGGCGATCAGAGCCGTTAAAGAGCTAGTTTATGGTTCACTACAGTGGACTCCAAAAGTACATCACAGTGAGACTAGAGTCCGGTTCCGGAGTTTGAACCAGACCGAAGATTGCAGGGAGGGCATTAGAGCTTTTCTAGAGAAGAGGACACCTGTCTGGCGAGGCAAATAGAGAATAGTATGAAAATAACCGCCGTACCCACATTTTGAAAAGTGAGCGCGATAATTACATACCCTCTAGCCCTACAATGCCCACAAAGATGGCACAGCCAGCCGGAGCACCGCCCAAATTGTGTGTTAGACCTAGCGTCGGGTTCTTTATTTGTCGCGAAGGCTTCCCAGTGATCAGCATTGTGTCTGCACGTCCTTGGAGCTGGAGGTACATCTCATAAAGCATCCGAATACCGCTGGCCCCAATGGGATGGCCAAAACACTTCAGCCCACCATCTGGCTGCACCGGCAACTTACCGTCTAAGTCAAAGAAGCCGTCTTCAATGTCTCTCTGTACTTTGCCCCTAGGGCTGAAGTCGAGATCCTCCATAGTTACTGCTTCAGTAATAGAAAAGCAGTCATGAACCTCAGCCATACTTATTTGCTCACGGGGATCTGTTATGCCAGCCTCCTTATAAGCTGCCTGCGCAGCCCTTACAGTAGCCTCGACATGTGTGTAATCGAACTTAGTGTTAAAATTACCATCATTTGGTGCCATAGCAATCTGCAATGCTTTGACAAACATAGGTGGTTCCTTGCCCCTGCGCAGGCTTTTGGCTATTTCTGGCGTGGTAATGATCGCAGCCGCAGCTCCATCGCTCACACCGCAGCAATCAAACAATCCCAGTGGCCAAGCAACGATAGGGGCATTGAGGATCGTATCCATGTCCACCTCGCGCTGGAAATGGGCCTTCTTATGCCGGGCACCGTTCATATGGCTCTTCCATGACACACGAGCAATCATATGTTTGCCTTCCTCATAGGTTAGCCCATAGCGATGAAAATAAGTAGTCGCCAGCATAGCGAATTGTGCTGGCGGCGGTCCGGCTGCTCCTGCCATCATACCGTGGCCCGGACCAGGTATGCCACCATCACCCAGACCGCTAATGCCACTATCCTTGAACTTGTCAACACCAAGTGCCAGCACAATATCATATATACCGGCAGCAACAGCATAACAGGCATTTCGGAAAGCGTCTGATGCAGTAGCACAGGCGTTTTCCACACGAGTGATAGGGATGTACTGTAGCCGAAGGGGTTCGGATAGCGCCATGCCTGTAGAGCCGGTCGTGGTACCAAGCCAAGCTGCTTGAACATCTTTGGGTTCTATTCCAGCGTCCCCAAATGCTTCGTAAGCAGCCTCTACAATAAGGTCATCTGCGCTCGCATCCCATCGCTCGCCAAATTTAGAACAACCCATGCCGGCAACAGCAACTCTGTCTCTAATACTCCCTGGCATTTTCACCTCCTTCTTTATGAGTGCTTGCTTAAATGTGCAGAATGGTAATTTCAATCCCTGACTGGTTTACATTTCCAAAAGTAAACATTCGACCCGGGCGCTGAGCGCACCTTTCTAAACGTCATCTCTACCTCCATCCCCACCTTGCATTCTGCCGGATCGCGGTCGACCATGTCGAACAGTCCTCTCCCACCACCCTCAAAGTCGATGACTGTTCTGGTTGCCGGTGGATCGATCCCGCCTCCAAGATAGTCATGGCTAAAACTTACCACTTTGCCTCTCTTGTCGGCAAAGCGGTAAGCCTCAAAACTATCTTTGGCTTGACATTCAAGACACACATGAGCACGCATCGAGCTAGTCTTCATATACAACTGGACAGTACCACACTTTAGGCATTTTACACCATACAGCGGCAGGCCTAGTCTTCGCTCTCGCCACTCCGCTGCCATAGACACTGCCCCACCGGCCGGTCGTGAAAGTGGTGCTAAAGCTACCATGTCCCGCCAGCGCAAATATTTGTTGTAGTTTTCCAGTTGCCCTCTAATGTTGAGATGACCTTTGATGCCGCGTCTCTGCCCTAATTGAGTTATAGCTGCAGTAGCTCTGAGCACCACAGCATCACAGCCGTTACCCCAGTCAACCAATAGAAATCTGTCTCCTGGTTTAGCTGCCTCCAAGGCGGAAACAAGAATCATTGGCACTAGAGCTGTTCCTGTGTTACCAACGTTGTCAAGCAGTGGATCCTGAATTTGTTCTGGTCTGAATCCCATGGCCCTGGCTACAGCACTATGCATTCTAGTGCTGGTACCATAAATACAAGCCTTGGATATATCCTGCGGTGTTAGGTTTAATTGACTAAAAAGCGTCTTTACCGTTTCCACAGGAGTCACCAGATATCCCGCGTCTCTTCCAAAACGGTCTTCCCACGAACGGATAAAACGGTCACCTTCGAGCCGCCAGTAATCAACCATGTCATCAGAGAGAGTATAGCTACCTTCGACTTCCACTACTGCTTCTTCGCCACCAACGAGGAAGGCTGCCGCGCCGTCTCCGAGCATTTGCTCATCCTCTCCACCAGCACCCGCCATGCGCATATCAGCAATAGTCACCAAGACATTTTTCAAAGCCCCAGCCTTCACAGCATCCATAGCAGACAACAAAGCACTTGTCCCCGCCCTCAGACAGTTGGCAAAATCTATGTTTCGAGTATCCCGGCGACAGTCGAGAGCACTTGCAACTATATTAGCATTCAAGCGTTCGCTATACGGGGCAGTCGTGGTTGCCAGAAAGACAGCGTCAATCGTTTTCGGATCGATACCCCTGAGACAATCCATACCGGCAGCGACTGCCATCGTAATAGAATCTTCGTCAATAGCAGCAACAGACCTTTCACCCCGACCCCCAGTACCCCCCCAAGCTTCGTTGATCAACTTTCTAGCCAGCCTCCGATATGGGATATACGCCCCGTAAGATTTGATTCCAATCATTTTCCCTCCTTCAGTTGTGTCCGCAGCACTGTTGAATTTTTCTCTTTGTTCACAATTTTCCAAAACTCGTAAGCATTGCCCCCGAAGTTCTTTGTCCCTGGGATAATTTCAGCGGCCAAATAAGCCTTATCCATGTTAGGAACTGCACGATTTCCTATAGACAACTCGAGGAATTTTTCGCCGTGCAAACGCCCTATCTAGCCCAAGTTACCAGATCGTGTGCCTATGTAAGCTCCTTTCCCAAGATGTTAGCGTTATCCCCAGTTCTAAACTGCAGACAAAGCTGTCGCCATTATATTACCCTGTAACCTAAGGCTGTCAAGCAACCACCGGGTACGCTCTGCACCTCCGGAATGATTACATAAAGAACCACTGTGCCATCACCAGGCGGCCCCAAGTTCTCAAGACTCGGAAGGATTGCCGGATGCCTACTCGATTGCTTCTGCTAGCTCTTCTCCAGTTCAATTTGGAGTCCGACTAAGATCCTACAAACCATGTTGTAATAGCCTATAACTGCTGTCAGCTCAACAATGGCGTGCTCACTCAAAAAAGTCCGCAGCTTTGCAAAGGTGACATTGCTTGCCCTGCACTTTTTCGTAAGCTCGTCTGTATAACACAAGACTGCTCTTTCCTCGTCACCGAGTTCTGGCACAGAGTCCCCTCTAAGTAGCTGATCAACTTCTTCCTGGCTAAGTCCAGCTTGCAACGCCAAAGGGATATGCTTTGTTACTTCATAGTCGGCTTGCAAGAGGCAACCTACTCTGAGAATAGCCAGCTCTCGCAGCCTAGCGGATAATTCTTCACCCTTGAGGATCGAGTTGCCTAACCGTATGAAGTTGCGCCCGATCCAGGGACAATGTGCCATCACTCTGAATAAATTGAGGATTTCAGAACCTTGATTTTCTAACCTTTGGTAAACCTCTCTCATTAAAGGATGAGCTTGATCCTTTTCCACAAAACTGACGCGAGCCATCATTACCTCCAAGTTGGACTTGCTATCACAAAACTGAAAGACCACCGTCTACACATATAGTTTGCCCTGTGATAAAAGAAGCTTCGTCAGAAGCTAGAAACAGCACAGTATAAGCCACTTCCTCAGGTTTGCCATGTCGCTTCAAAGGCACCCTCTGTTCGATAGCAGCATCGCGTCTAGCCCCCATGAGAGATGACACCATTGGAGTGGCGATGTAGCCAGGAGCTACGCAGTTGACCCTGATGTTATACTTTGCCAGCCCAACTGCGAGACACCTTGTAAGGGCAACGACTCCTGCTTTTGAGGTGGCATAAGGGTAGTTGTAGTGCCCGTAAAAAGCAGCCATTGATGCATTGTTCACTATGGCGCCTCCGCCGTTCTTGATCATTTCTGGAACCACGTGCCTACAGGTGATAAGTATGCTCTTGAGATTAGTGTTCATCACTGTGTCCCAGTCTTGCTCTGTTATTTTCAACCCAGATTCGCCTAAACCAATGCCTACGTTGTTAAACAAGATATCTATTTTCCCGTATTTAGACATGACTTGTTGCACCATCTTTTGAACATCGGACTCTTTTGTAGCATCGACTGCTATCGCCGTGGCTTCACCACCTTGCTGGTTTATGATATTAGCCGTCTCAAGTGCGGCTTCGAACCGCACGTCTATACAGGCTACTTTAGCACCTTCCTTGGCAAACAGGATAGCTGTAGCCTTACCATTGCCTACACCCGGACGTATTGAGCCAGCACCAACTACTATAGCTACTTTGTCCTTTAACCTCATCGTATATCTCCTTAGCGGTTATGTGGGTTCAAGGATACTGTCAGAGAAAGATTAATGTCAAGCGCACTTTTCACGGAGTTAGAAAACGGGGCTCTTTATCATAGCCGCAAGAGGCATCCTATACAGTCTTGTTTGACATCGTCTACTTAAAAGAATTACCATTATTACAGCAACAGTAGAATTGCTGAGGCGGCATACTAATGTTTATTCCGGTGTTTATTCCGGCGCAGGGGCGTTTTTTAAGGAAAGCGAGGCGAACAGATGGGTTCAGTGATCCCTACAACATTGTATTTTGTACTAATTTTGCTTGTCCTTATTCTTGGCCTTCTTCTTGGCTATTTTGCCAGGCAAATACTAGCCAACCAGCAACTCCGGAGAGCTCAAAACGAGGCAAAACGGCTACTCGATGAGGCGATAGCTGCCCATGAGGAGATGCTCAAGAAGGCCCGGGAAGAGGCAGTCAAAGTTCGAGCTACTGCTGAAGCCGAGAGCCGTGAGCGTCGCTATGAGCTGCAAAGACTAGAAAGACGTTTTGCTCAAAAAGAGGAAAAGCTTGAGCGTAAACTAGAAGCACTCGAACGCCGCGAACGTGCTTTGGCAAACCGCGAGAAAGAGATAGAGAATCTTAGAGCCCAGCTTGAAGAAATAAGAAACAAGCAGATGCAAAAGCTTGAACTTATATCAGGCATATCAAGCGAAGAAGCGAAGCAAGAATTACTAAGGGCAATCGAGGGGGAGGTTCGCGAGGAAGCGTCACGGCTTGTACGGGAATGGGAAGCAAAAGCAAAAAGCGAAGCCGAGGAAAAGGCATGTGATATTCTAGCAACAGCTATTCAGCGATGTGCCACCAATGTAGTATCAGAAACCACGGTGTCCGTAGTACCATTGCCTAGTGATGAGATGAAAGGGCGGCTCATCGGCAGAGAAGGACGCAATATCAGGGCTCTGGAACAGGCAACAGGGGTTGATCTAATCATCGATGATACCCCCGAGACAGTCACAATATCTAGTTTTGATCCGCTGAGGCGAGAAGTAGCCCGGATTGCTTTACAGAGCCTAATACTTGATGGGCGTATTCATCCTGCCAGAATAGAAGAGGTCGTAGAAAAAGCCAGAAATGAGGTTGAATCGATAATCCGCAGTGAAGGTGAGAGAGCAGCCCGTGAAGTAGGGATAATCGGATTATACCCTGAACTGGTGCGGCTTTTAGGAAAGCTAAAGTTTAGAACCAGCTACGGGCAGAACGTGTTGACTCACAGTATAGAAGTTGCTCATCTGGCTGGGGTGCTGGCCGCCGAATTAGGGGCTGATGTCAATTTAGCCAAGAAAGCGGGATTACTGCACGACATTGGCAAAGCAGTAGACCACGAGGTGGAGGGTCCACATGCAGCGATAGGTGCTAACTTGGTCAGACAGTGGGACAAGTCAGCAGAAGTTGCTCAAGCAATCGCCGAACATCACGGCGAAATCGGAACAAGCAGTGTGCTGGGCTATATTGTGGCTGCTGCAGATGCCATAAGTGGATCAAGGCTCGGGGCGAGACGTGAATCACTGGAGCAATACCTTAAACGCATAGAGGCTTTGGAGAACGTGGCTAAAAGCTTCCCGGGAGTTGAAAAAGCCTTTGCCATTCAAGCTGGAAGAGAGGTACGCATAATGGTAAAACCTGAGCAGGTCGATGACCTTGGCGCCATGAGACTCGCTCGTGATATTGTTAAGAAAATAGAAGAGACCCTTGAATATCCGGGACAAGTCAAAGTAACTGTACTGCGTGAGGTTAGGGCAGTGGACTACGCTAAATAGTCGATTCGAGGGATCGTGTTGCGCATCTTAACTATTGGAGATATCGTGGGCAAGCCTGGCAGGCGAGCAGTGGAACAATTTCTGCCAGACCTGTTTCGTCAGTACAAACCTGATTTTGTAATAGCTAACGGCGAGAACTGTGCCGGGGGGCTGGGGCTTACGCCGGATACATTGCAAGAACTTCTCGCATATGGTATTGATGTCGTGACCACAGGCAACCATATATGGGCTAAGAAGGAGATAATTCCCTGCCTCAGTAGTGATCTCCCTGTCCTTCGACCCCTTAACTTCCCACCTGGAGCACCAGGTCGGGGCTACATAACAACCAAGGGGGTGACCATTGTTAACCTTATCGGGCGTGTCTTTGTGGGACAGTTCGATTGTCCTTTTCGCACCATGGACTCTCTGCTCTCAGACACCGCAGGTATAAGCAAAATCGTAGTCATCGATTTTCATGCTGAAGCTACGTCTGAAAAGGTCGCCTTGGGCAGGTATCTTGATGGAAGGGCAAGCGCCGTGTTGGGTACACATACCCATGTCGGCACCATTGATGCACACATTTTACCCAAGGGCACAGCATATGTATCCGATATAGGTATGGCAGGCCCCATATACTCGGTAATCGGGGTTGATACAGAACTGGCAATCCAGAATTTTGTTACTGGCATTCCCCACCGGTTTGCAGTAGGTGACGGACCGGTCGCTCTTGATGCCATTCTGGTTGACATCGACGATGCTACAGGAAAAGCCAAAGAAATACAACGCATTCGCCGGTCTGAAGAATAAATGAAAGCAGACCTTCATGTACACACCAGCGCATCCGACGGACGGCTCAGTCCGGAAAAAGTGGTGCAACTGGCAGTCGAGCTTGGCCTCGACGCCATTGCAATTACTGATCACGATACCGTTGATGGTGTGATATCAGCTCTGAGAGCAGCTCGTGATTACCCTTCGTTTGTTGTGGTTCCCGGGGTGGAAATCAATACCGACATTGCACATGGTGAAGTGCATATCTTAGGCTACTTCATTGATTATACTTACCCAACATTGGAGTCGGTGCTACAAAAACTGCGCACCGCTAGGCGGGCAAGAGCCAAGGCGATGGTTGCTAAACTGGCAGAACTTGGCATGGACATTGAATGGGGGCGTGTTGAGGAATTAGCTAGCGGTAAAGCTATATGCAGGCCTCACATAGCTCAAGCCTTGCTGGAAGTGGGATACGTGAACTCAGAGCGTGAGGCTTTTGAGAAATACATCGGGCACGATTGCCCAGCTTACGTGGAAAGGTACAAACTGCCACCAGAGGAAGCAGTAAGGCTGGTCAGCGCATCACGTGGACTTCCGGTGCTGGCTCATCCGGCTGATATTGATAATTTAGAGAACTTTGTCCGTGAGTTGAAAAAATGTGGACTGATCGGCATGGAAGTATACTATCGCGACTATGACACAGAAATAGCTGGCCGACTTCTTGATATAGCCAACAAGTACCACCTGATACCTACAGGCGGGACCGACTACCATGCATTTTCCAATGAATCTGAAGTCATGCTTGGGGCAAAGCTCACCCCACCAGATTCACTGGAAAAATTGTTCTCTCTGGCAAACCCACGCAGCCTGCAACTACTGCAGACAGTAAATCCAAAGCTGCAAATCTAGGACATGCAAAGCTAGCTCAAACAATAAACATCCAAGAAGAAAGGAGGATATCATCGATGGAAGCCTTCCGCGAAATCTTCTGGGGTATCAGCTTCGGCCCGTTTATCTTGTACCCACTCGGTGTAGCGGCACTTGCCATATTTGCATATGCTATATACCGACGTTCACTCCTGTGGCGGTTAGGCAAACCTGCAAACAGATGGGATAACCTTGGGAAGAGAATATGGGACTTCATAGTTACCGGGGTGGTTGATGGGCTATTCCACAGGCGTTTCCTCCGCGACCCTTACCCTGGAATAATGCACTTCCTAATATTCGGGGGCGCAACCATCTTGCTTCTGGGAACAGCGCTCGACGTTATAGACCATTACGTGTTTCATTTCATATACGGCAACTTCTATCTCGGCCTCAGCTTCGCCCTAGACCTTGGCGGAGTTGCAATTCTGGTCGGTGCTATTATGGCAGCAATCAGGCGCTACGTCCAGAAACCGCAAAGGTTGGAAACCGTGCTGGACGATGCCGTGGTACTAAGCTTCATCTTTGTGATTGTGATTACAGGATTCTTTGTAGAAAGCTTTAGAATGCTGGTGGCTATACCGCACGGAATGTCACAACCGGAATTTTATGCCCATCCCGAATGGTCAAAATGGTCCTTCGTTGGCTATTTCATCGCAGGGCTGTTCAGCAACCTTTCTGAAAGCATCAGGCAGATTACCTATGTTTGCCTATGGTGGTTTCATGCTGCTCTATCACTAGCTGCCATCTTTTATGTCTGCATATCATTTAACAAGCTGACGCATATTATTGTTTCTCCTGTCAATGTCTTTTTCCGTTCATCAAGACCTAAAGGAGCACTGACACCCATAAACCTTGAGGAGGCAGAAAGCTTCGGAGTGGGGAAGATCGAAAACTTTACTTGGAAAGATATTCTCGACCTTGACGCTTGCACCAACTGTGGGAGATGTCAAGACAGGTGCCCGGCATACCTTACTGATAAACCGCTTACACCGAGAAAGCTAATCCAGAATATAAAGTCACACTGGCTCGAAAGAAGTGAGCTATTACTTCGCAAAGATGGCAAAGGTGGCGATAATAATGGCAGCAAAGCACTGATAGGGGATGTGGTAACAGAGGATGAGATATGGTCATGCACCACCTGTCGTGCTTGCCAAGATATATGCCCAGTGTTTATAGAGCACATCGACAAAATTGTTGACCTGCGGCGGAACCTTGTTCTTGAACAAGCTAAAGTGCCAGAGACTGGCGAAGCGATGCTGCGGTGTATTGAAGCTAGGGGGCACAGTTGTAGGGGGACAACTCTTATCAGGACTGACTGGACTACAGGACTGGACATTAAGCTCCTCGCCGAGAGCAAAAACACTGAGTTGGTCTATTACGTGGGCTGCGCAGCGGCCCTCGAAGAAAGGAGCACGAAGATAGCGATATCAGTGGCTAAAATTTTAAAGGCAGCCGGAGTAAACTTCGCCATCCTGGGGTCTGAAGAGACTTGCTGCGGTGAACCAGCTAGAAGATTGGGAAACGAGTACCTCTTCCAGATGCAGGCAATTAAGAACATAGATATATTGAAAAACTATAATGCGCAGACAATAGTAGCCAGTTGTCCACATTGCTTCAATACTTTAAAGAACGAGTATCCTCAGTTTGGGGGCAAATTTGAAGTGATCCATCACACCCAGCTTATCGCTACACTCATCAAGGAGGGAAAGCTGCGTTTAAGTCCCAAAACAAACAGGCTGATAACCTACCACGACTCCTGCTATCTGGGCAGACATAATGATATTTATAAGCCTCCGAGGGAAATACTATCTGCTGTTTCACAATCAAAGTTAATTGAGATGAAACGCAACCGGAACAACGGCTTTTGCTGCGGTGCCGGTGGCGGGCGTTACTGGATGGAAGAAAAAATAGGTAAAAGGATTAGCGAGGCTCGCATTGAACAGGTGCTAGAAACCCGGGCTAGCATTGTGGCTACAGCTTGTCCTTATTGCTTGCAAATGTTCGAAGACGCTATAAAAGCCAAAGGCACCGAGGAATCACTAAAAGCCATGGACATCGCAGAAATTATAGCTGTGCAACTTGAATAGGGGCTCTTTCTTAAGGCAGGCAGAGGTTTTTTACGAAAGTATATAGAAAGTGCAGCCTAGCTAACGGCGCATAGCTCTGACGTGATAATCCAGTAGCTTTCTCAACTTTTCAGGAGAGCTGCTTTTCATCATCGCGTCTTCAAGAGTGATCAGCTTTCTTCTTACTAGGTCAGCAAGGGCTTGGTCGAGGGTTTGCATCCCTTCGCCGGCACTTAGCTGCATGATATTGTGCAGCTCATAGCTTTTGCCCTCCCGAATAAGGTTCCTGACCGCTGCATTGGCGATCATTATTTCAAAAGCAGCAATTCTGCCTGTGCCCGAGGCTCTGGGTAACAATGTCTGCGAAAGGACGGCCTCAATTGCCTGAGAGAACTGTAACCTGATCTGTTGTTGCTGGCCCGGGGGAAAAATATCAATGATGCGGTCAACTGTTTGGGGAGCATCGGTTGTATGCAGCGTGCCCATTACCAAATGTCCTGTTTCGGCAGCCCTCATAGCTGTGCTGATGGTCTCAAGATCCCGCATCTCACCCACAAGTATTACATCAGGATCATGACGGAGCGCATGAACTAAAGCCTTGTCAAATGACTTGGTGTCAGTACCCACCTCTCTCTGGGCTATTATGCATTTAATGTTCCGGTGTAGGTATTCTATCGGATCCTCAATCGTAATGACGTTTCGGGCAAGAGTCTGGTTCAGGTGATGGATCATAGCAGCCAGTGTGGTTGATTTGCCACTACCAGTTGGACCTGTAACCAAAATAAGCCCCCTGGGCCTAAGTACCAGTTCCTTGCATATCTGAGGTAGCCCAAGCTCATCAATCGTGGGAATATCAAATGGAATCATGCGAAAGGCAACGCTAATAGTGCCTCGCTGCTGCAAAACATTGACACGGAAGCGAGCAAGTTTAGACACCCCGTAAGCAAAGTCCAGCTCTTTGTCCTGATAGAACCTTTCTCTTTGTTCAGGTGTAGTGATCTGCTTGAAAACATTTTCGGCATACTCGGGGGTAACAGGTGGCAAATCAGTTTGTGGTACTAACTCACCATCGATTCTCAGCACCGGTGGGATCGGTACCCGTATATGTAGGTCCGAAGCACCTTTCTCTTTCATCCGCCATAAAAGTTCCAATATATCCATGTGTCCCCAGTCTACCTCTGCTTATTTATAGTGGCAATAACAGGCAAGTGATCTGAAGCCCTACTGAAAGGCACCGATGCGTCCAGTACCTGCAGGTCACCAGATATCCATATGTAGTCTATGCGTCGGACTGGTGAATCCGAACTATATGTGAATGGTGGAGTAGTATACATCACTTTAGCCACATCCACCAACCCTGCTCGTCTCAGCGCTGCGATCTCAGAGCTATTCGGTTCCCCATTGAGATCACCCATAATAACTGTCTCTCCCAGATCACTCCAGAAGTTTAGAATAGTTTGCACCTGTAATTGGCGGATAGCGGTACCTCCTTCCAGATGGTGAAAATGTGTAGCAATCACTTTGACCGTGTCATCATTACCTATATCTACAAGAGCCACAACAAAGCCTCGTTTGATAGTCAGATCACGAGGTGGCAAATCGTGTCGACTAAATGCCACAATAGGGTAACGGCTGAGAATCGCATTCCCCCAGCAGGGATCAGCCGTCGGCCCAAAAATATATGGCATCTTAAGCCTTTGCGATAACCAGGCAATCATATCTACACCACCACTTATCACCCACCCCCTAGACACTTCTTGAAGTGCCACAATGTCCGCATTGTTATCTTCGATAACGCTGGCTATTTCTTCCAGGTTAAGATGCCCTTTTACATTGAAGCCATTGTGAAGATTGTAAGTCATCACTCGAACAGGATAGCCATTCCCTTGAATCGGTTTAGGCTGCTCCCAGACAAGGAAGTTAGCAATCGGCAGCAACATTAACACCACAGCGAAGGCTGGAACTAACCATAGCTTTTGATTCGCCTCTCGTTGCCAGTCCGCTCTTAAAAGAGCACCGACAGCGCATAAGCCTACTATAGCAGCAGCCGTGGGTTCTAGCACGGTATTATTATAAGGCAGCTTCATATCATAAACGGCATAGTACGCAAATAAGAGCAACAGCAGTAGCACTATACCTATGGCACCACCAATAGAAACCCTGCTATCTTGGGCAAACGACTTAACCACTATAATAGCAATTAGCACTGATATCAGCGCCTGAGCCAGAGGGATTAGCACAGCGGGCAATAGGTATATCTTCTGCTGGGCAACGATTAATGACAGCACCAGAACAACTCCTATTCCGAGCCCCCATAGCCATGATAATCTTCTCACCTTGGTCAAAAGCCAGACAATCAAGACTAGACCACCAAGCTGAGCTACCAGAACCAAAGCAAAAGCAGCAGGAAGCTGCCAGTCTGTGACAGCAGCCAAGCGCGGAATATTCTTAAGAACCACCAGTTCCAAGAACAGAAATGGTCCGATGGCCAATAATAAGTATGGGCGAAATGGTGATCTGGTAACTCCCTTTTCGTCTTGGCTGTGCATATAGCCCGTCGCTGCAGCTTTGCTCTCCACTCGTATACCAAAAAGCAGCGAGAACTGAAGCGCTATCAATACCAAGGTAAGTAGAACCGGCAGAAGTTTGGGCTGCCAGATGGGATCATAAGTAGCAAAAATACCGTTAATAGCGGTATCAAGGATCAGTCCTCCGAAAAGACCAAAAACAAAATAGGAGATGTGAGAAACATCTTTATACCAGGTGAGTAGGAATATAAAGAACAACGCGACACCCATACCGGCCAGGCTGAGGTTAAACAGTGGCTCACCCCACCATATCTGGACATACAGCCGTGCCAGTGCCAGCCCCGCAGCTACTATTATCACCAGGCGCCACCTGCCCAGCAATTTTTCAAGAGGAATAACTGCAAAGGCAGTAAGGAATACTGCTAAACCAATTAGTCCGAGACAGATTGAGCTTATACCTACACGATCCCCGAGTACCCAAAACATGCCGGGTACAAAGACCTTTAACGTCTGTACGCCGAATAGGATGGCAAGTGAGCCAAAGCCTACCTCAGCCAGGAGTGGCCTATCTTGCAACCAATTCACATAACGTGATGCCAGTGTCTGCCTGCCTGTATGTGTTACCAAGTTTCCTCACTTATTGTGCCGACAATTACCAGCTTTGGTCAAACATAATACGGCTAAGGGCAGTGGGTGTCAAGATGGATACCAAGCGGAATGTAGCCTGGCTCCCGAGGTAGGATTCGAACCTACGACCAAGCGGTT